>Ga0326731_1000001_pt1 | contig 107079 bp, 91 predicted proteins | sample MHFSIPfraction_FD_207645 | JGI IMG/M metagenome (GOLD analysis project Ga0326731, IMG submission 207645) | Lab enriched peat soil microbial communities from Michigan Hollow, Ithaca, NY, United States - MHF9FY SIP fraction | ecosystem: Environmental > Terrestrial > Soil > Wetlands > Peat...
CGCCGAGCGCTTCACGATCTGGGCGAGGTCGTCGGGCGGGTAGTAGTGCAGCCGCTCCACCAGGCCGAAACGCGCGCGCATCGGCGGTGTCAGCAGGCCGAAGCGCGTCGTGGCGCCGATCAGCGTGAAGCGCTCGAGCGACATCGGGATCGTCTGGGCGTGCGGGCCTTCGGCGATGCGCACATCGACGCGAAATTCTTCCATCGCCGGATACAGGAATTCTTCGAGCGCGGGTCGCAGGCGATGGACTTCGTCGATGAACAGGATGTCGCCGGACTTGAGACCCGTGAGCATGCCCACCAGATCGCCGGGCCGCTCCAGCACCGGCCCCGATGTGGTACGGATGCTCACCCCCATCTCTTTCGCCATGAGCAGCGCGAGCGTGGTCTTGCCGAGGCCGGGTGGCCCGAAGAACAGCGCGTGGTCGAGCGGCTCCTTGCGCTGCTTCGCCGCGTCGATCGCGATCTGCAGCGATTCCTTGACCTTCGCCTGGCCGACGAACTCGTCGAGACTCGACGGGCGCAACGCCGCGTCGGTGACGCGCTCGTCGGGGAGCGCCTCGGGCGTGGTGACTTCCGGGCGCGCCACCGCGATCCTACTTCCCGGCGGGACGGGCCCGCCAGCGCACCGGTCGCGCGTCGGCCTCGATCTCGTGCTTGGCGTGACAGGTCACGCACGCGTCCACCGCGCGGCTCACGCCCGGGGGGAGGAGCTTGCGGTTGGTCACCCCGCAGCGGGTACAGATCCACTCAGCGGTCACGTAACTCGTCGCGGTCGTCATCGCTCACTTGGCGGTCAGAACGTGGAGGGCGCGGCGTACCAGGGCCTCGGCATCGGCTTTGGCCCCGTCGCCCGTCAGGGCCTGTCGCAGTGCCCGCTCGGCTTCCGGCGCGCCGTACCCGAGGCGCTCGAGCGCGGCCAGCGCCGACTCGGCCGGGCCCGACAACGGTGGCGCCGCGCCGCCCACAAGCTCGCCGAGCTTGTCCCCCAGTTCAAGCGCCAGCCGCTCGGCGAGCTTGCGCCCCACGCCACTCACGCTCGACAGCGCCGCGATGTCCTTCTTCTGGATCGCCTTGGCGCCGCGCTCCGCGCCGAGCGTCGAGAGGAACGCTACGGCGATCCTCGGACCGACGCCGTTCACCGTGAGGAGCCGCTGGAACAGGCGCCGCTCGACGTCGTCCAGGAACCCATAGAGCGACCAGCCGTCCTCCCGCACCACCAGCTCGGTGGCGAGCGTCACCGGCTCGCCCAGCCCCGGCAGCCGCTCCATCACGCCGAGCGGCACGGTGACTTCGTAGCCCACGCCGCCCGTCGTCTGCACGACCACACGGTCGGCGCCCTTGGCCGCGAGGCGCCCGGAGACGGAGGCGATCACGAGCGGATGATGTAGGTGAGCGCCACGGCGACGCCATCCGATGCGTCCGCGGGACGCGGCGCGTGCTTTAGGCGGAGCAGCCGGGCGACCATTGCCCCGACCTGGGCCTTCGGGGCGGCACCGGCCCCCGCCACGGTCTTCTTCACCATCTTCGGCGCGTACTGCGCGATCTCGAGTTTGTGCTGCTCGGCGGCGAGCAGAACGACGCCGCGCGCGTGACCGAGCACCAGCGTGGTGCGCACGTTTTTATGGTAGAACGCGTCTTCGAGGGCGAGTGCGGTGGGACGGTGGCGAAGGATCAGGTCGACGATGCCTTCATGCAGCTCCGCGAGCCGGCGGGGGAGAGAGCTGCCGCGCGCGAACCGGATGACGCCGCACTCCACCAGATGCCCGAAGCCTCCGCCCGACGCGCCGTTGCCGTATTCGACGACCCCGTAACCGGTGACCGAGGTACCCGGGTCGATCCCCAGGACCCTCACGTCACCCGCCGACCTCGGCCATCGCCTCGGCGTCGATGTCGAAGTTCGAGAACACCTTCGCGACGTCGTCCATCTCCTCGAGCACTTCCATGAGCGCCAGCAGCCTCTTGGCGTCGCCGCCCTCGACTTTCACCGTGCTCTTGGGGAGCAGCGCGATCTCGGCGCTCTGTACCGGGAGCTGTTTCGTCTTGAGCGCTTCCGATACCGCGTGCAGCTGGTGTGGCGGCGTCGTCACGAGGATCGTGTCGCCGTCCTTGACGAAATCCTCAGCCCCGGCGTCGAGCGCCGCCTCCATTGCGGTGTCCTCGCTCACCTTGGTTGCGTCGAGGATGATCTGGCCCTTGCGGTCGAACATCCACGAGACCGAATTCGCCGCCCCGAGATTGCCTCCGTGCCGCTGGAATTGATGCCGGATCTCCGCGACGGTGCGGTTGGGGTTGTCCGTGACGGACTCGATCAGGATCGCGGCGCCGCCAGGACCATATCCCTCGTAGGTGACTTCCTGGTACTCCACGCCCTCGAGCTCGCCCGTGCCCTTCTTCACGGCGCGGTCGATGTTCTCCCAGGGCATGTTCTCGGTCTTGGCCGCGTCGATCGCCGTGCGGAGCCGCGGATTCCCGCCGGGATCACCTCCGCCGGCTCGCGCCGCGATGGTGATCTCGCGGATCAGCCGGGTGAACAGCGCCCCGCGCTTGGCGTCGGTGACGGCCTTCTTCCGCTTGATCTGCTTCCACTTGCTGTGACCAGCCATGGTTCTCTAAGGTACTGCTTGACCGTGCGGCCCCGCCATTGGTAGCATACGCGGCGATGCGCCTTCATCATTTCGCGTTCTTCGTCGCCGTGACATTCGTCGCGGGGTGCGAACGCCGCCGGCCCCCCGATCCGCACGCCATGGTCCAGAGGACCATGAAGGGCGTGCTGGCCTATCCGAAGTCCGTCCAGGTGAGCGTCAGCGCCGGCGAGGATGCCGCCCAGGTGACCATGACGAGCCAGGATTCCGCGGGGAAAGTCGCCGACTGGTTCCGCCGCTCCCTGGCGGCGGGCGGCTGGACGCTCACGAGCGATGTCACCAGCGCGGACGGATCGACCACCATCAGCGCGACTCAGGGGAAGCGCCCGCTGTGGATCACCTTCCAGCGCAACGAGGGCGCGCCGGGAACGACCTACACGGTGATCGGAGCGGTGGTGGCGGGGGATTCCGTGGTGGCCCAGCAGCCCAGGGAGAAGCCCTAGTCGAGCATGTCTTCGAACCGCATCCAGCGCCGGTAGAAGTACAGGTCCACGAACCCGGTCGGGCCGTTGCGGTTCTTCGCGACCAAGAGCTCCGTCGCCCCATCCACGCCGTATCCCGGATTGTACATCTCTTCGCGATAGAGCCCGAGCACTACGTCGGCGTGCTGCTTCACCGCCCCCAGGTGTCCGTAGTCGTCCAGCGTAGGGCGGTGATTCTCACGGCCGGTTCCGAAGCGCGGCAGCTGGGAGACGACCAGCAATGCTGCCTGCCGCTCGAGCGCCGCGGCCTTGAGGTGGCGCAGGATCGCGGCCATCTCTTCGTCTTGGGCGCCGGGGTTCGTCCCCGCGGGCGGAGGAACGAGCTGGAGGTAGTCGAGGACGATCAGCGCGATCCGCTTGAGGCCGTCCAGGCGCGCGAGCGCGGTCTCCAGGTCCTGGGCGGCGAGCGGCAGCAGTGAGAGGGGGAGGCCGCGCAGCCGGACCGCGGCCGCGCCGATGCCCGCCCGCATCTGATCGCTCAGCTCGGCTGAGCGCAGCTCGTCCACCGAGACGCGGCCTTCCAGCGCGAGGGCGCGCTCCATCAACCGCTCCTCGTCCATCTCTCCCGAGAGCAACGCCACGCCGAGATTCTGCCGGGCGACGCGCAGCGCGAGTCCCAGGGCGAGCGACGACTTGCCCACGCCCACGTCGCCGCCCAGGACGATCAGATCGCGGCGCCGCAGCCCGCCGCCCAGCAACCGGTCGATCGAAGGGAACCCAGTCGGCACGGTGTCGCCCGGGATTTCCCCGGGACGATGGGCGTCCACCCGTTGCACCAGCGATTCGAGCGAGGGGCGTCGCGGCGCGCGATGCGTCGTCATGGCGTTGCCCTAATGTAAGCGCGCGTCGCGCGCCGCCGCTGACACGGCGTCGGCCGCTTCGGGTCCCAGCACGTCGCGAGTGGGGGCCACGAGCTGGGCCAGCACCATCGCGGCGGCCGCGGTCGTACCGGGCTCGAGCTGGGTTCGCGCGGCGCCGAGCGCCCGTTTGAGCGGTGCGGGGAGCGCGAGCCCTCCCAGCCGGGTCTGGAGTGCGGCGAGGCGGCGGCGGTGATTCTTCAGGCTGACCGGGTCGGGGGGGAGCAGCGCTTCGGCCGCGCGCAGCACCAGCCAGAGCGCATAGAGCCCGTCGCGGCGCGGGCCGCGCTCCGCCTCCGCTACGAGCGCCACGATACGCGCTTCGCTCGCCGTCACCGCCCCCACGCCGCTCACGCGACCAGACGCTCCACAGCGGTGGCGACCTCGGCGGCATCGATGTCGGCGAGGCAGCGGTGGTCCCCCATGGGACAGCGCGGCCCCCCCATCGGCGAGCAGGGGCGGCACTCGAGATCGCGCTGCAGCACCGTTGCCTTCGCTCTATAAGGAAAGAACCCGAACTGTTCCACGGTGGGACCGAACAACGCCACGACCGGTGTGCCGACGCCCGTGGCCATGTGCATCACGCCCGTGTCGCCGGTGATCGCCACGCGGGCGCGCGCCAGCAAGGCGCCGGTCTCCTGCAGCGTACACCCGCCCGCCGCGCTCACGGCGAGCGGCGCCAGCGCGTCGGCCGCGGCGCGGTCGTCCACGCCACCGACGGCCACCAGCCCGTAGCCCTGTTCGCGCAGCCGCTGCGCGAGGGCGATCCAGCGTTCCGCGGGCCAGCGCTTGCTGAAGTGCGCGGCTCCAGGCGCGAGCACCGCCAGCGGCGGCCCATCGAGGTCGTGCTCGCGCAACCAGTGGGCCGCCCAGTCCCGCGCGCCCGGGCCGAGGAAGAATTCTGGCGGGCCGCCGTCGGGCTGGACGTCGAGACCCCGCGCCGCTTCGAAGTAGCGCTCGGCCACGGGGACGCGCGGCCCATAGAGATCGATCTTCGTGGATACCAGGACGCCGCGGGCGAGCTTGCGCTTGGAGTATCGGCGCCAGGAGCAGTGCACCAGGGCGCGCAGCGCCGCACTGCGCAGGCTGCCGTGCAGGTCGAGCCCGCGGGTCGGGCCGAGCGCGGCGAGCCTCCCCGCCAGCGCGCGGATCGACTCTCCCGGGGCCAGCGTCACGACCTGCGAGAGATGCGGATTGTCGGCCACGAGCGGGGCCATGGCCGCTTTGGTGACGAACACCAGTCGGGTGTCGGGATGGCGGGCGTGGAGCGCACGGATCAGCGGAGTGGTGAGGAGCACGTCGCCGATCGAGCTGAAGCGGACGAGGAGAAGGCACGCCACGCGGCAAAGGTACGGTGATTCCGTTGCCGGGCGAGCCCCCGCCGGGCTAGCTTACCCACGATGCCCCGTCCCAAGACCATCCTCTGGGTCGATGACGAGGTGGACGGCCTCGCCGCCCACCGTCGCTTCCTCGAAGAGCAGGGATTCGTCGTCGAGCAGGCCGCCCACGGTGACGACGCGCTCGCGCTGCTGCGCCGCCAGCCGTACTCGGTCGTGCTGCTCGACGAGCAGATGCCCGGCCGCCGCGGGTTGGAGCTGCTGGGCGAGATCCGCGCGATCGATCCCGCGATGCCGGTGGTGATGGTGACGCAGAGCGAGGACCAGGCGACGCTGCGCGAGGCGATCGGCGTCGAGGTGGACGACTACCTCGTGAAACCGGTGCATCCGCGCCAGATCCTCTCCGTCGTCACGCGGCTCGTCGAGGGCGACCGCATCCGCCAGCAGCGTCTCGCGCGTGACTTCGTCACCCGCTTCCGCGAGCTCGAGGCGCGTCGCGGCGGGGCGATGGCGTGGCGCGAATGGATCGAGCTGGTGGTCGAGCTGGTGCGCTGGGAAGTGCGGCTCTCGGCCGGCAACGAGCCGGGGCTCTCCGAGGCCCTCGGCGCGCTGCAGCTCTCGCTGCGCAAGGATTTCACCGAGTTCGTGAAGCGGCACTATCCCAAGTGGCTCGCGCAACCCGAGGGCGACCGGCCGCCGCTCTCGGTCGATGTGGGCGCCGAGTTCCTGGTGCCGATCCTCCAGAACACGAACCGCGCGCTGTTCATCGTGGTGGACTGCCTGAGGCTCGATCAGTGGGAAGTGCTGCGCGATCTCGTGACGCCGCTGTTCGACGTCGAGGAGTCGCACTACTACAGCATCCTCCCCACGGCCACGCCCTTCTCCCGCAACGCGATCTTCTCGGGGATGTTTCCGATGGAGATCGCGGCGCGCCACCCGGACTGGTGGGGCAAGCCCTCCGACGAAGAGAGTCTCAACGCCTACGAGCCGCAGCTTCTGGCGGAGCAGCTCGAGGACCTGATGGGGCGCCCGGTACCGGTGCGCTACGAGAAGCTGTTCTCGGCGGCCGACGGGGGGGACCTCCTGCGACGGTTGCCGGCGCACCTCGCCCAAGACGGCGTGACGGCGCTGGTGTTCAACTTCATCGATCTGCTCACCCACGGGCGGTCCGAGAGCGCGATCCTCTATGAAGTGGCCCGCGACACGGCGGCGCTGCGGAGCCTCACGCGCACCTGGTTCGAGCGCTCGCCGTTGCGCGCCGCGCTCGAGGAAGCCGAGCGCCGCGGCGTGACGGTGCTGCTCACCACCGATCACGGGTCGATTCACTGCGAGACGCCCGCGACGGTGTTCGCCAAACGCGACGCCACGGCCAATCTGCGCTACAAATTCGGCGAAGACCTCCGTGCCGAAGATCCCGAGGCGGCGATCGCGGTGGACGACCTGAAAGCGTGGGGGCTCCCCTCGCTCGGCCTCGGCGTGCGGCTGCTGCTCGCTTCGGGCGACCGGTTCTTCGTCTATCCCACCAAGCTGCGCGAGTACCAGGCGCGCTACCGCGGCTCGTTCCTGCACGGCGGCGTGAGTCCCGAGGAAGTGATCCTCCCGGTCGCCCTGCTCACGCCGCGGCGCGCCGGTCGGGGCGGGGGAGGGCGCTAGATGGCCGAGCGGCGCGGAGGACGCCTCCTCCGCCTGCTCCGCCCGTATCTGCCGCTGTTCGCCGCCACCATCGGCGCCACCATCGTGGCGTCGGTGCTGGACGGCTTCACGTTCGTCCTGATGATCCCCTTCCTGCGCACACTGTTCCACCAGCCCGCCATCGCGGCGGACGGCGGCTCGGCGGTACAGGTGCTGCTGCGCAAGATCTCGGGACCGTTCCTCGCCACCGGCGAACCGGCGGTCGCGCTGCGCAACGTCGTCGTGGTCCTGCTGGCGGCGCTGATCCTGAAGAACATCTGCGAGTACACCGCCGCCTACTGGTCCGTCGTGATTCAGGAGGGGGTGGTGCGGGACCTCCGGGTGCGCCTGTTCCGGCACCTGCAGACGCTTCCGCTGGGCTTCTTCCAGCGCACCAGGTCCGGCCAGACGGTCGCCCGGCTCATCACGGATGCGGACCAGGTGAAGACGTCGGTGAGTGCGGCGCTCGCCTCGCTGATCCAGAATTGCGTGATGATCGTGGTCTATCTCGCGATCATGGTCGGCCTGTCGCCGCGGCTCACGCTCGTCGCGCTGGCGTTCGCGCCGGTGCTGCTGTTCGTGATCCGGCCGCTGGTGCGGCGGCTGCGGCGGCGCTCGCGCGAGGTGGCGGCCGAGCGCGGCGAGCTGACGGCCCATGTGAGCGAGATGGTGAGCTCGGTGAAGCTGGTGCGCGCCTACACCGCCGAGGCGTACGAGACGGGTCGGTTCCAGGCGCTCGCCAGCCGCTTCAAGAAGCGCGTGCTGCGGGCCCAGCGTTTCTCCAGTCTCACGAGTCCGGTGAGCGAGGTGTTCGGCGGCATGATGATCGTCGCCATCCTCTGGTACGGCACGCTGCTGGCGCTGCAGGCGACGCGCGGGCTCGGTCCGGAGGAGCTCATTACGTTCCTGATCGTGGCGCTGCGGCTCAATTCGCCCATCAAGTCGATCTCGAACTACCCGGGGATCATGGCCGGCGCCGTCGCCGCCGCCGACCGGGTGTTCGAGGTGCTCGATCTCCCATCCGAGGAAACGGACCGCCCGGGCGAGACCGCGGCGCGCTTCACCGATCGGATCGACTACCGCGGGGTGTCGTTCGCCTACGGGCACGACGCGGCGGTGCTGCGCGACGTCGACCTCGAAGTGCGGCGCGGCGAGGTCGTGGCGATCGTCGGGCCGTCCGGGGCGGGGAAGACGACGCTCGTGGATCTGCTGCCGCGCTTCTACGAGCCGACGAGCGGCGAGATCGCGCTGGACGGCGTGCCGATCACCCGGTACACGCGATCGTCCTTGCGGCAGCTCATGGGCATCGTGTCGCAGGAGACGATCCTGTTGAACGACACCGTGCTCGCCAACATCGCCTACGGCAAGCAGGACTACACGCTCGAGCAGGTGCAGGCGGCGGCCCGGGCGGCGAACGCGGCCGAGTTCATCGAGCGCCTGCCGGAAGGGTACGGCACGGTGCTGGGCGAGCGAGGCACGCGCCTCTCCGGCGGGCAGCGCCAGCGCATCGCCATCGCCCGCGCGCTGCTGCGCGATCCGCCGATCCTGATCCTCGACGAGGCGACCAGCGCGCTCGACACCGAGTCGGAGCGGCTGGTGCAGGAGGCGATCGACCGGCTGATGCAGCATCGGACGGTGATCGTCATCGCGCACCGCCTCGCCACCGTGCAGCACGCCGACCGGATCCTCGTGCTCGCCGAAGGGCGCATCGTGGAGCGCGGCAGCCACGAGCAGCTCCTGGCGCGGGATGGTCTGTACCGGCGGCTCTACAACCTGCAATTCGGGCTCACCACCTGATGCTGTCCGGCTTCACGATCGTACGGAACGCGGTCAAGCTCGATTTTCCCATCGTCCCCGCCATTCGCTCCGTGCTCGAGGTGTGCGACGAGGTCGTGGTAAACGTGGGAAAGTCCGAGGACGAGACCCGTGACCTCGTGGCCTCCGTGAACGACCCTCGTGTTCGCATCCTGGATAGCGAATGGGATTTCACGAAGAGGAATGAGATGCTGTCGCAGGAGACCATGAAAGCCATGGCCGCCTGCCGCGGGAGTTGGGGCATCTACATTCAGGCCGACGAGGTCCTGCACGAGGACGGCGCGCGGCTCCTGCGCGACAAGACGCGGGAGTGGGACGCCGACGAGCGCGTCGAGGGATTGCTGGTCCGCTATCTCCACTTCTACGGCGGCTTCGACACGATCGCCACCAACCGCCGCTGGTATCGCCGCGAGGTGCGCTGCATCCGGTTGGGCGGGGGCCGGGACATCCGTCCCTACCAGGGCGCGCAGGGATTTCGCGTCGGTCCCCCGCCCGACTACCGGAGGATCCGTGCCCGCGCGACCGATGCGGTGATGTTCCACTACGGGTGGGCCCGCCCGGCGCGCGCCATCCGGGAGAAGTACGAGATCTCCAAGACCATCTACCCGTGGAGCCGCGAGCGCTCGGCGCGGGAGCAGGAGCGTGGCCACCTCGAGTGGCTGCCGCTCCTCAAACACTTTGACGGATCACATCCGCGGGCCGCTCAGGAGTGGGTGCACGAGCGAATGACCGACCCCGAGCGCCGCATCGGACCGCGGCACTTCCGGCTCGAGCACCTGCGGTTCTATGTGTCGGACTGGATCGAGCGGCTCACGGGGCAGCGCGTCTTCGAGTTCCGCAACTACCAGATCGTCTAGCGCGGTGGCGCGTCCGCCCGTCGTCCCGGCGGGAGCGAGCCGTGCGAGAGCAGATGCTCGTACATCCGCACGTAGTCACCAGCCATCCGCAGGTGAGAGAAGTAGCGCTCGGCGCGCGCCCGCGCCGCGGCGGGCGTCCATTGGTCGAGCCGCTGGCGCAGCGCGACGAGCTCGTCCTCCGTTTCGCCTAACCCGCCCGCATCCGGACTCACGAGCTCCGGCAGCGAGCCGCGCGGTGTGCCGAGCACCGGCGTACCGCTCGCGAACGCCTCGAGGACGTTCACGGGGCAGGGGTCGTCCCATTGCACGGGCATCCAGAGACAGCGCGCGCGGGCCAGGAGATCCAGTTTGCGCTCGCCGCTGACCGATCCGACGAACCGGACGTAGCGCGAAAGGCTTGGCCGCCAACCGCCGGCCAGGACGAGGCGGACGCGACAGCGCCGCGCGACCGCCACCGCGGTGCGCCACCCCTTCACGCCATGGAGGCGGGCGAGGAACAGATCGAAATCTCCTTTGGTGGCCTCGTAGCGGTATTCGTCCAGACGCACACCGTTGTGCACGAACGTCACCGTTCCGTGACGGCGAGCGTGATCCTCACTGACGCAGATGGTGTGGGCATCCGCCCGAGCGCCCGGGCCCATGTTGCCGTGGAGGGTCGACACGTGGGGCAGGCTCGGCGGATGTCGGAGTGGCTCGTGGAAGTGCAACACGTCGATCTGCTCCGGGACGAGGCGCCGGAAGTCGAAGGACGGTGCCCGCCACTCGCCGGGGTCCATACCGATGCACCGCACACCCGGCAGCACGGTTCCGGGAGCGCCGACGAGCGTGACCTCGTGCCCCAGCGCCATCAGACCCTGGGCCAGCCACACGACGATGCGCTGCGCGCCGCCGTACCCGGCTACGGGCAGTCGCGAGTGGTGCACCTGGACGATGTGCAACAGAGTTACGCGGGCCCTGCCTTCGTGGGCGGCGGTGCCGACGGCGCCAGCCGGCCGGTGGACTGGACCCCGTCGTACAGACGCACATAGGCGCTCGCCATCGCGATATGCGAAAACAAGCGCTCAGCGCGGGCACGACAGCACTCCGGGTCCCGCGTGTGGATCTGCTCCGCCGCCGCGAGCAGGTCTTCCAGTGTATCGCCGAGCGCCCCCACGTCGGGCGTGATGATCTCGGGAAGGGCGCCACGTCGCGTGCCGAGCACTGGAGTTCCGGAGAACAGCGCTTCGATCGCGGCCAGGCCGAACGGCTCGTCCCACAGCGCCGGCGTCCAGAGGCATCTGGCGCGGGCGAGCAGAGCGGCTTTCTGTCCGTTATCGACTTCGCCGACGTACTTGATGACGGCCGACAAGGTCGGCCGCCAGCCGCCGGCGAGAATCAAGCGCCGCCCTGTGCGCTTCGCCGCTTCGATCGCCCAGTGATAGCCCTTGGCACTGTGGAGGCGCCCCAGGAAGAGATCCCAGGCTTCCTTGCGCCGTCGCAGCGTGTAGTCGGTGGGAACGAGCCCGTTGTGCACGAATGCCGCCCCACCGTGTCGGGTCGCGTGATTGTGCGAGAGAAACACCGCGTTGGGTGGGAGCGGCGATCCCGGTTTCAGATTGGCGTGGATGGTTTGGATGAACGGCGCACCGGCGACCCACGAATGGACGAGCATATGCGCATGGGCGATATCGGAGTCCCGCGGCACATAGGCATGGAGGCCGGGGCCCCCATCGTGCAGGTGCCGAGGATTTGCTTCGACGACGGTCGCATATGGGAGCTTGCTGCCGGGTGCGGCGATCAGCGTGACACGATGCCCCAACTCCGCCAGGCCGCGCACCAGCGCGACAACCACCCGTTGTGGACCGCCGTACCCCTTCACCGGCAGGCGGTGGTGCGAGATCACGGCGATGTGCATCGGGGCCAGAGTATAACTAGCTTCGCTCCATGCGCGAGACCCCGCTCACGATTCTGCAGCTGACGTTTCAGGGCGACGGCGCGGGCTCGACGCAATCCATCGGCAATTTGAGCGAGCAGCTGGCGCGGCGTGGCCACCGCGTCCTCGTGGGCTGCCGCCCCGACTCGCTGCTGTTTCGCATGACGCGCGCGGCAGGGCTCGAGGCGGTCCCGCTCGATTTTTCGCGCGCCGGTCCGCTGGGCCGCGCGCTCGCCGCGGTACTCGCACGCGAGCGCGTGCACGTGGTGAACAGCCACGCGACGCGCGACCGCCGGGCGCTCACCTGGTTGCGCTGGCGCGGGCGCCTGCCGCAGGCGTTCGTCGTGACCCGGCGGACGATGCCGCTCACCTCGCTGCTCGAGCTGCGCCTCGTAGGGCTCGCGGCGGACCGCACCATCGCCGTCAGCGGGGCGGTGGCAGGCGCGCTGGCGCGGCGCTGGCATCCGGTGGCGCGGCTGCGGGTCGTCCCCAACGGCATCGATCTCGCCCGGGTCGACGCCGAACCGGACGAGGCCGAAATCGCCGCCGCCCGCGCGTCGCTCGGCGACGTCGGTGACCGGCGCGTGGTGGCCGTGATCTCCCGGCGCAAGGATCAGGATGTCCTGCTGTCGGCGCTTCCCGCCGTGCAGACCCCGGTGCTCCTCGCCTGCGTCGGGATCGAGGCCGATGCCCGGCTCCGCGCGCTGGCCGCGGCGCTGCCCGAGCGCCACCGGGCGGCGTTCATCCCGTTCGTTCCCCGGCCCCTCGTCTACCACCGGATTGCCGCGGTCGCGGCACTGCCGTCGCGCATCGAGGGGCTGTCGCAGAGCCTGCTCGAAGCGATGGCGTTGGGCGTACCCGTCGTGGCGTCCGACGCGGGCGGCAACGCCGACCTGGTCACCGAAGGCCGCACCGGTCTCCTCGTTTCGCCGCTCGACCCGGGCGCCTGGGCGGGCGCGATCACCCGGCTGCTCGACGAGCCCCACCTCGCGGCCCGGCTCGCCGCGGCGGCGCGCACCCAGGTGCGGCGGGAATTCACCATCGCGCGCACCGCCGAGCGCACCGAAGTGGTGTACCGCGAGGCGATTGCCTCGCGGGGATCGGGGGGTGTAGTCTTCTGACTGACATGCCGGCCCCGATCACGGTCGTCATCCCCACGCTCAACGAAGGGGACCAGATCGCCGCGTGCGTGCGGCACCTCGCGTGGGTGGACGAAGTGATCGTGGCCGACGGCGGCTCGAAGGATGAAACCGTCTCGGCGGCACGGACGGCGGGCGCAACGGTGCTCGAAGTGCGCGGCGTGACGATCGCTGCGCAGCGCAACGTCGCGATCGAACGGGCCCGGAACGTGTGGGTCTTCGCGCTCGACGCGGACGAGCGGATCGGACCCGAGCTGGCGCAGGAGTTGACCGGTCTCGCCTCCGGCAGTGCCGGGCACGAGGCCTACGCGGTGAGGCGCAACAACGTGTACCTCGGCCGCCGCATGCGGCACGCGGGGTGGGGCGACTCCTGGGCGGTCCGGTTCTTCCAGCGCCGCCGTCGCTTCGTGGAGAAGCGGGTGCATGAAGGACTCGAGCCGGTGGCTGACGTGGGCCGGTTGATCCAGCCGCTCGAGCACACTCCGTACCGCGACCTGGCGCACCACGTCCGCAAACTGGTGCTGTATGCGGAATGGGGAGCGCTGGATCTGCGGGACTCGGGTCGGCGGGCGCGGATGAGCGATCTGATGGTTCGGCCGGGCTGGCAGGTGTTCCGCACCTATGTGCTGCAGCTCGGGGTGCTCGAAGGGTGGCGCGGGGTGGTGCTGTGTGGGCTCGCCGGGGTGAGCGTGTTTCTGAAGTACGCCCGCCTCTGGGACCTTCAACAACGCGGGTGATGACCAAGACCTTTCTGCTGACCGACGAATTCCCGCCGATCATGACCGGGATTTCCCGCTTGATGGGCGAGATCGCGCGCCGCTACCCCAAGGGGGAGCTGCTCGTGTCCACCGGCCAGCACCGCGACGCGTCGGAGACCGACGGCCGCTTCACAGGTGGGGGGACGTTGATCGATCGACTCCCCATCTCCACCAGGTCCTTGCACGGGTTCGCCGGGCTGATGTTCTGGTCGCGCCGCGTGGTGGGGCTCGCCCGCACGCACAAACCGCGCTTCGCCTGGGCCGACTCGATCCGCCCCGCCGGATATCCCGCGAAGTGGGCGCACGAGCGCGTCGGCATGGAGTACGGCGTGCTGGTGCACGGCGGCGATCTCCTGAAGGAGCTGCACGCCATCCATCACAAGCCGTTCACGCGGAAATCGGGCAAAGCGCTGCTACGCTCGGCGGCGGCGGTCGTGGCCAACAGCCAGTGGACACGTGAGCAGGCGCAGAAGGTGCTGCGCGAGCTGGGTCTCGACCCCCAGGCCGAGCGGGTGAAGGTCGTGCCGCTGGGCACCGACCCCGAGCTGTTCCGGCCCGGCGTCGATGCGCGCGAGGTACGGGAACGCTACCACCTGAATGGTGGCCACTGGGCGCTCACGGTCGCGCGGCTCGAGTCGTACAAGGGCATCGACACGGCGTTGCGCGCCGTGGCCCGCGTACGCAAAGAGGGGATCGACCTGCACTACGCGGTCGTCGGGGCCGGCAAGCGCGCCGCCTTCCGCAAGCTCGCCGAGGATCTGAAGATCGCCGACGTCGTCCGGTTCGTGGGCGCGGTGCCCGATGCGGACCTGCCCGCGCTCTACAACGCCGCCGAGGTCTATATCGGAGTGTCGCGGCAGGCCGAAGGGACCCGCATCGAAGGCTTCGGCGTGGCGCTCGCCGAGGCGGCGGCGTGCGGGCTCCCGGTCATCGCCGGGCAGAGCGGGGGACTCGCCGAAGCGGTGCAGGATGGCGAGACCGGCCTGGTCGTCGATCCCGACAGCGCGGACGCCGTCGTGCAGGCGTTGGGGCGCGTCCTCGGCGATCAGCTGCTGGCGCGGCGTCTCGGGCAAGGCGGGCGCAAGGCGGTCGAGACCTACTACAACTGGGATCGGGTGATCCGGGATTTGCGCGAGATCGAAGCACAAGTGGCGTAGACCCGTCCCCAGTCCCCTTCCTTGCCTTCGACTCTCCTCCTGACATTCAATTTCCCTCCTCATGGCGGAGGGATCGCGCGCATGATGGGCGAGCTGGCGCGGCGCTATCCGCCCGGTTCGCTCGTCGTTTCGACCGGCACCTATGCGGACAGCGTCGAGAGCGACGCGATGATTCCGCAGACTGTGGATCGTATCGGCATCCGGGCGACGCGGCTGCGCACCGTCAACGGGCTCGCGCTCTGGACCGCACGGACCGCGCGGCTCGCGCGCCGGCACCACTTCGGCCTCACCTGGTGTGGTGAGCTGAAGCCGGCGGGGTACCCGGCCTGGTGGCTCTCCCGCCGTCACGGCGTTCCGTACGGAGTCGTCGTGTACGGCACGGAGCTCCTGTTGCTCGACCACAAGATCCGCGCGAGCCGCTTCAAGCGGTGGACGGCGGGCGGGCTCGTCACCGGGGCGAGCGTGCTGGCCGCCATTAGCACCTGGACGGCGGGGGTCGCGCGCCGGCTGTATGAGCTGCTGGGCCGCCCCGATCTCGCGGCCCGTGTGCAGGTGGTGCCGTTGGGCACCGAGCCGGCGCAGTTTCGTCCCGGCCTCGATCCGCGGCCGGTCCGCGCGAAGTACGGGCTCGACGGTGGACCGTGGCTCCTGACCGTCGCCCGGCTCGAGTGGCACAAGGGCATCGACACGGTGATCCGCGCGCTGCCCGCGGTACGCGCGGCGCATCCGGGGACGCGCTACGCGGTCGCCGGGGTGGGCCCGCGCCTCTCCGAGCTCGAGCGGCTCGCGGGTGAGTACGGCGTGCGACATGCGGTGGAGTTTGTCGGGTTCGTCCCCGATGACGAGCTCCCGGCGCTCTACAACACGGCGGATCTCTACGTCGGTGCGTCGCGCTATCACGACCTGCTGGCGGAGGGCTTCGGCATCTCGCTCGTCGAGGCGTCGTCCTCGGGGATCGCGGTGGTGGGGGGGCGCTCGGGCGGCGTCCCCGACGCCGTGCGCGACGGCGAGACGGGGATCCTGGTCGACCCGGAGGATCCGGCCGCGGTCGCGGCGGGAATCAACCGGTTGTTGGGCGACGAGACGCTGCGGCGGCGGATGGGGGCCGCGGGGCGACGGGCGGTCGAGACGTACTACAACTGGGATCGGGTGAGCCGGGACTTGATACGAATAGATAGGGAATTCCGACGCGGGTGACGGGGAGTGGGGAGTGGGGATGATCCCACTCCCCACTCCCTACTCCCCGTTTTTTTTCACCCCGACTTTCTCATCTCCGCCGTATCGGGGATCGGCCGCGCGCTGATCGCGTAGGTGGGGCAGTGACGGATGAACGAGCCACCGGCCGGCGACCACTCCTGCTCGGGCTGGGTCACAACGGCCTTGCCGTCGTTGTCCAGCACGAACAGGCCGGGCGGCCCCTGGAAGAGACAGGCGCCGCAGCCGACACAGCGGTCGCGCTCGACATGCACGATGACGCGCCGCCGCGGGTACACGCCATCCGCGCCGCGCGCGGGCCAGGTGGCTGCGCGCTCCAGCGCTTCGGTCGTGGCGCGGTGGCCTTCCTCCACCACTTCGCGCAGATGATCGAACGAGAACATCGAGACGTGCTCCACCCGCGGGTGGATGTAGTACACGGGCGGCATGGACCATTGGCGCAGCCGCTGCTCGAGCAGCGCCCCCATCGCGATTTCGGTGGCGCGGCCGAACACCGCGGAGAAGCCGTCCTCCTGCGTGTCCTCGCGCAACGTGCTCGAGGCGGATACGTCCACCGCGAAGATCAGCTCGGCGTCGAGTGCCCGGGCCGCGGCGATCGGCAGGTTGTCGATCACCGCGCCGTCCACGAAGTGGCGCCCGCGGATCTCGTGCGGCGGGAGGTAGCCCGGCAGGGCGCACGAGCCGAACACCGCTTCACTCACCGGGATGTCGTCCAGCCCCGGGAGTCCCCACAGCACCTGCATGCCGGAGTTGATGTCGACCGTGTTGATGACGACCGGCACGTCCAGTTCCGTGAAGGTCGCCGCCCCCACCAGCCGGTCGATGAGCAGTGCCAGCGGCTCGCGCCGGAACAGGGCGGGGGAGCGCATGCGCTTGAACGCCATGTCGGCGTGTGCGATCTGGAAGACGTCTTTGCGCTTGAGATTGATGGCGATCTCGCGCAGCTCGGGGATGCTCTTGCCGGCCGACCACGCGGCCCCCACCAGCGAGCCGACGCTGCACCCGATGATGTGCGATGGCTTCAGGCCATGCTCCAGCAGGGCCTCGAGCACACCGACGTGCGCCAGGCCCTTCATGCCACCGCCCCCCAGGACGAGGGTGAAGCGAGTACCGGGTTTCACCGTTCTGCCAGTTGATTTGTCGTGTGAGTCCCGAGTAACGTAGTCGAGTCCCCCATGCAAGCGCCACGCCACTGGCGACGTCTCGCCCGCGACCGCTGGGCCCTGATGGGTCTCGCCATTGTGACGATCCTCACCGTCCTGGCCCTGGCCGCGCCCTGGATCGCCCCCGCCGACCCGCTACGCGGCTCGCTCGACGTCAGCCTGCATGCGCCCTCGCGCACCTTCTGGTTCGGCACCGACGTGCAGGGCCGGGATGTCCTGTCGCGCGTCCTGTTCGGCGCCCGCCTGTCGCTCGCCGTGGGCCTCGTGAGCCAGACCGTCGCCGGCGTCCTGGGGGTGGCCCTCGGTCTCGCGGCGGGCTACTACGGCCGCTGGCTCGACGCCGGCATCATGCGGCTGGCCGATGTCACGCTGGCCTTCCCGTCGCTGCTGCTGCTCATTGCGATCGCGGCGGCGGTGAATCCGTCACTGCCGGTGGTGTTCGTGGTGATCGGCCTCGTGGGGTGGGCCGGCGTCGCCCGCGTGGTGCGGGGCGAGGTGCTGGGGTTGCGCACCCGTGACTTCGTGCAGGCGGCGCGAGCCCTGGGCGCGAGCGACGTCCGGATCCTCCTGCGCCATCTGCTCCCCGGGGTGCTCGCGCCCGTGATCGTGATCGCCACGCTCGGTATCGGCGGCGCGATCATGGCCGAGGCGGCGCTGTCCTTCGTCGGGCTGGGCGCCCGACCGCCGACCCCCTCGTGGGGGGCGATGGTCGCCGACGGTCGGGATTTGCTGCGCGTGGCGCCATGGGTGAGCCTCGTGCCCGGGCTCGCGATCGGCCTGACCGTGCTGGGCGTCAACCTGCTGGGGGACGGTCTGCGCGACGCCCTCGAGGTGCGCTCCGCGTGACCGACGTCGCCTTTCATCCCACCAAGGTCAAAGCGCTGCGGGAGTCGCTGCGGCACCTGCGGGCGAGCGAGTTTCCCTGGACCGCCGACACGGTGTATCTGAACAACGCCTCGATCGGTCCCATCCCCGAGCGTACCCGCCGCATTCTCGATGCCTTCAACGCCAAACGCACCGCGCCGCACCTGCTCCCCGACCGCGACCTGTTCGCGGGGCTGCAGGCCGCGCGCGACGCGGCGGCGCGTCTCATCAACGCCGATACCGGGGAGATCGCGCTCGCCACGAACACGAGCTATGGTTTGAACCTCGCCGCCCGCGCGCTGCCGCTCACCCAGGGCGACCGCATCATCCTCTCGGACCGCGAGTTCCCGGCCAACGTCTATCCCTGGCTCATGCTCCGCAAGCAGGGGATCGAGGTCACGCTCGCCCCGTGCACCAGCGAAGGCTGGCCCGATGAGGACTTCCTGCTGAGCGCGCTGCGCGATCCGCGCGTGAAGGTGCTCGCGGTGTCGTTCGTGCAGTTCTCCAACGGCTTCCGGGCCGACCTCAAGAAGCTCTCGGCGGCGGCGCGCGCCAATGGGACCTACCTCGTGGTCGACGGCATCCAGGGGGTGGGGAACTCGGTGCTCGACGTGCGCGAGACGCCGGTGGACATTCTGGCGTGCGGCGGGCAGAAGTGGCTGCTCTCGCCGTGGGGATCGGGGTTCGTGTACGTGCGCAAGGAGCTGATCCACACCCTCGAGCCGGCCATGACCGGCTGGATGGCCTTCGAAGGGACCGACGATTTCTCCCGGCTCACCGAGTACAACCCGACCTTCCGCGCCGACGCCCGCCGCTTCGAAATGATCACGCTGCCCTACCAGGATTTTTACGGGTTCAGCCAGTCGGTGGAGCTGCTGTTGGAGATCGGCATCGCGGAGATCGCCGAAGTCACGCGCAGCCTGCACGAGCCGATCTTCAAGTGGGCGGATGCGCGGGGGATGCGGGTGGTCTCGCCGCGGGACGAGCGCCATCGGTCGGCGATTCTCTGCGTCGCGCCCGATCAGGCGGTCGAGGCGTACCATGCGATCAAGCGCGCCCGGATCGTGTGCTCGCTGCGTGAGGGCGCGATCCGGCTCTCACCGCACTGCTACAATACCGTGGAGGAGATGGAGAAGGTGCTGGACGTGCTCGCGGGGCTGCGCTAGCCCGGGCGCCGCAGCAGCGCGTAGTCTTTCTTTCCTTTACGCAGCAGCAGATTCCCACCCGCCAGCCAGTCGGCGGACTGCAGGACTCGGTTTGGGTCCCCCTCTCGTTCCTGGTTCAGGTACACCCCCCCCTGCTCGATTTGCCGCCGGGCTTCGCTCTTGGACTTGGCGAGGCCGGCGGACACCAGGGCGTCCACGAGTGTCACCTGGTCGGCGGTCACGGTGGCGGTCGGAATTTCCTGTGCCAGCACGTCGAAGGCGTCCGCCTGCGCGTGGAGCGGGTCCCATTCGCCGAACAGGATAGCGGCCGCGGCGACGACGGATTCCACGACATTCTTGCCGTGCACGCGCGCGGTCATTTCGTTGGCGAGCGCGTGCTGCGCACTGCGCTTCGCGGGATCGCGGGCGTGCTGCGCGAGCAGCGGTTCGATACCCTCGGGGCCGGCTTGGGGTCGCAGCGAAAAGAGCCGCAGGTAGGTCCCGACGTCGCGATCGTCCGCGTTCACCCAGAACTGGTAGAACTTGTACGGTGACGTCATCGTCGCGTCCAGGTAGATCGCGCCGGCCTCCGATTTCCCGAACTTGGCACCGGACGCGGTCGTGATGAGCGGCGCCACGAGTCCGTGGACCTCCGTGCCCTCCGCCCGGCGGACCAGCTCGACGCCCGCCGTGATGTTGCCCCACTGGTCGGAGCCGCCCACCTGCAGGGTGCAGGCCTGTTTCCGGTGCAGCGTCAGATAGTCGTAGGCTTGCAGCAGCATGTAGCTGAATTCGGTGAACGACAGCCCGGCTTCGAGCCGCGCCTTCACCGATTCCTTCTGCAACATCACGTTGATCGTGAAATGCTTCCCCACGTCGCGCAGGAAGTCCACCAGCCGCTCCTGCACGAGCCACGCTGCGTTGTCCAGCAGCAGGGCGCGGCCGTCGGTGAACTCGAGGAAGCGTCCCATCTGGGCACGCTGGCGCTCGAGATTGGTGCGCAGCTCCTCCGGAGCGAGCAGCGGCCGTTCGGTTCGCTTGCCCGAGGGGTCGCCGATCAGCCCCGTGCCGCCGCCCATCAGGACGATGGGCCGGTGGCCCGCCCGCTGCAGGTGGAGCAGCAGCATCAACGGGACCAGATTGCCGAGCTGGAGGCTGGGAGCCGTGGGGTCGAAGCCGCAGTACGCGGTGACGGGCCGCTGGCGCTCGAGGTGGTCCTCGAGACCGGGCGTCGCCTCGTGCACGAGGCCGCGCCACTGCAGCTCCGCGAGCAGACCCGACATGGGCGCGAATCGTAAGAGCGGTGGCGGGCGCTGGCAAGCGCCGAGGCGGTCCACTAGGTTGTACCGCGATGGGTCGCTTCGCGATTCTCAAGCCGCACATGACGTGGGACACGGTGCTCACCCGCCGCGGCGTGGCCGGTGGGGTGGCGCTCATGGTCATGCTGGGCGTCGGATTTGCCTGGGGCGCCTGGTCGCGCGTGTGCGCCAACGAGCGCTGCCCCACCATCGCCCGCCTCATGGGGACCAATTCCGTCCCCCAGCAGACCTCCAAGATCTATGCGGCGGACGGCCGGCTCATCACCGAGCTCGGCCTCGAGCGCCGCACCGTGCTGCCGCTGCGCGAGATCCCGGTCTGGGTGCGTGAGGCATTTCTCGCCACCGAAGACAAGCGGTTCTACCAGCACCACGGCATCGACTACTGGCGCATACCGGGCGCGCTCAAGGCGAACCTCACCTCGCTGAGCTACACGCAGGGGTTCTCGACGATCACGATGCAGCTCGCGCGCAACATCTTCCCCGAGCAGATCAGCCGCGAGAAGCAGATCACACGAAAGCTCAAGGAAGCGCGGGTCGCGATCGAGATCGAGCACAACTTCCCCAAGGACACGATCCTGCAGATGTATCTGAACCAGATCGACCTGGGGGCGGGGGCGCACGGCGTCGAGGCGGCGGCGCAGATCTACTTCGGCAAGTCGGCCCGGGACCTGAACGTGGCCGAAGCGGCCACCCTGGCGGCGATTCCCAAGGCCCCGTCCTTCTACAACCCGCGCCTGCACCCCGACCGGGCCGTGCGGCGCCGCAACGTCGTGCTCGCGTTGATGCAGGCACAGGGCTTCCTCTCGGCGGACGAAGCCGAGCTGTGGAAGTCCTACCCACTGGTCCTCACCAACACCCGCACCAACTACGGCGACGTCGCGCCGTACTTCGTCGAGTGGCTGCGGACGCAGTACCTCGAGCCGCGCTACGGGCGCGATCTCTACGAGAAGGGGCTGCGCATCTATACCACGCTCGATCTCGACATGCAGGAAGCGGCCGAGCGGGCGCTGTCGGCGCAGCTCGACGCCATCGAGGCGGGGGTGTACACCGGCGGGAAATGGGACCGCTCCACCTATCGCGATTACCTCGAGTCCTCGCGGGCGGGTGAAGGAGAGGAGAGCGGCGGGTTCACGAAGTACCTGCAGGGGGCGTTGCTCGCGATCGATGCCCGGACCGGTTACATCCGGGCGATGATCGGCGGGCGCGACTTCGCCGATTCGAAGTTCAACCGCGTGACCCAGGCGCAGCGCCAGCCGGGCTCCACCTTCAAGCCGTTCGTGTATTCCGCGGCGGTGCGGGCCGGCCACCCGGTGACCGAGATTCTGCAGGACACGCCGCTCGACAAGCCGATCCTGCAGCCCGACAGCTCCTTCTGGGACCCCAAGGACTACGATCTGACCACCAAAGGTCCGATCCCGATGCGCCAGTCGCTGTTCCAGTCCCGTAACCTCTCGACGATCAAGCTGGGCATGTCGCTGGGCGAGCAGGCCGTCATCGGAGAAGCGCGGCGCTACGGCATCACCACCTCGATCCCGCCCGTGCCCGCGATCCATATCGGCGCCCAGGGCGTGTTCCCCATCGAGCTGATCGCCGCCTACTCGGCGTTCGCGACGCTCGGCACGCGGGCCCAGCCCATCGGCATCATCCGGGTGGAAGACCGCAACGGCAACATCCTGTGGCAGCCCGCGATCCAGCGTGAAGAGGTCATGGACCCGGCCCATGAATGGCTCATGACCGACATGCTGCGCGACGTGGTGCGCCGCGGCACGGCGTCGGGTGCGGTGTGGGGGGCGGGCTTCCAGCTTCCCGCAGCCGGCAAGACCGGAACGACGGACGACTACACCGACGCCTGGTACGTCGGCTTCACGCCCGAAATCGTGGCGGGGATCTGGGTCGGGTACGACTTCCAGCAGCGCATCATGAGCGACGCGGGCGGCGGCCGGATCGTGGCGCCGGCATGGACGGAGTTCATGCGCGACGTCTACGACCGGCGTCCGCCGCCGGTGGATTGGGTGCGTCCCGATTCCCTTGTGCCGCGCGAAGTGGACTGGAAGACGGGCTACCTCGTCACCCCGTTCTGCCCGGCGGAGGATCATCACTGGGATTGGTTCTACCCGGGGACCCAGCCGACCCAGCTGTGTCCGGTGCACGGCGGGATCGGCCCGGTCACCCCCTAGCGCGATGCTCCGCATCCGCGCCGGTATGGTGTTTCCGGTCACGGCGCCGCCGATCGAGGACGGCGCCGTTCTCGTCGGCGCCGACGGCCGGATCGCCGCCGTCGGCCCGAACGCGCGCGTCCCGACGCCGGGCAACGCCGAGCGCTTCGAGTTCAAGGACGCCATCCTCACGCCGGGCCTCGTCAACGTCCACACCCACCTCGAGCTGACCCACCTCGCCGGCCAGAACGGCGAGAAGTCGTTCGTGAAATGGATCGGGCGCGTGCGCGAGCTGAAGGACGCGACCCCACCCGAGGAGTTCCTGGTCGCCGCCGAGCGCGGTCTGCGCGATTGCTGGGGGCGCGGCGTCACCTGCATCGCCGAGACCGGCAGCACCGGGGCCGCGATGCAGGCCCTGGTGCGGTTCGGCGGGCGGGGCATCGTCTACCAGGAAGTGTTCGGCCCATCGCCCGCTCAGGTGGCGACCAGCATGACCGAGCTGGAGCAGCAGGTGCTCCGGCTCCGCCGCCTCGCGACCTCGCAGCGTCGCGTCGGGGTCTCGCCCCACGCGCCCTACACGGTGAGCGAACCGCTGTTTCGCCGAGTCGCCCGATTCGCCCAGCAGGAAGGCTTCCCCATCGCCGTGCACCTGGCGGAGTCGCAGGAGGAGACGGAGCTGATCCGCTACGGCGCCGGTCCGTTCGCGGAAGCCCTGCGCGCGCGCGGCATCGTGGTCGAGCCGCATCACTGCTCGCCCGTGCAGTACCTGCGAGAGCTCGGCGTGCTGCGCCCCGGCACGCTGGCGATCCACTGCGTTCAGCTCGACGACGGTGATCTGCAGACCCTCAAGGCCAATCGGGTGGCGGTCGCGCACTGCCCGCGCTCCAACCGGGCCCACGCGCACGGCTCGGCGCCCATCTCGGCCCTGCGCGACGCCGGCATTCCGGTGGGCATCGGAACCGACTCCGTCGTGAGTGTCCCCGACCTGGACGTCTGGGCCGAGGCACGGGCTGCATGGTTCGGGGCCGAGGAAGCGTTGCGCGTGCTCACGCTGGAGGGGGCGCGGGCCCTCGGCTGGGAGCGCGACATCGGGTCGCTCGAGACGGGAAAAGCGGGCGACCTCGCCGTGTTCGGCTATTCACCCCCGCACAGTCTGCCGCCGCCGCCCGCGGCCATCCTGACCGTCATCGGCGGCCGCATCGTGCACCGCGTGTGAGCGCCAAAGCGCGGCGCCACGCCGCGATCCTCCGGATCGTGCGCCGTCAGTCCGTCGAGAGCCAGGAGACACTGCGCGAGCTGCTGCGCGCCGACGGGGTCGCCATCACGCAGGCGACCCTGTCGCGTGACCTGCGCGAGATCGGACTCGCCAAGGTCGCGCTCCCCGGAGGGAGCGTGCGCTACGTCGCGCCGACGGCCGGCGCGGCCGTCCGCTCGGCGCTCGCGGAGGTCGTCCCCTCGTTGCTCGTATCGGCGGATGGGGCGGGGGCCCTGCTCGTGCTGCGCACCACGGCGGGGGGAGCGGCGGCGGTGGCCGCGGCACTCGACGCCGAGGCATGGCCGGAGGTGCTCGGCACCGTCGCCGGCTCCGACACGGCATTGGTGGTGGCCCGGAGCGAGCAGGCGCGCCGCGCTATCCAGGTGCGGATCGAGGCCTTAACCGACGGTCTTGCCGAACGTTAGAACTGCGGCTAGGATGTTGGAGCCGCCCCGTTTCTGGTGAGCGAGGCGGCCGTTTTTGTATCAGAAGAGGTAACCCGTGCGTTGTCTTGCGCTTAACGCGTCGTTCGAGCCCCTGACCATGGTGCCCGTACGCCGAGCTCTGCGCCTCGTGATCGACGGCAAGGCCGAGATCGTCGAGGCCGACAAGGGCGAGGTCGTGCGCAGCGCGCGGATCGAACTGCCCCGTCCCGCGGTCATCCGGCTGATGAAGTTCGTCCACGTGCCGCGGCGCTTCCGCCGTCAGGTAACGAACACCTTCCTGTTCGCCCGGGACGAGTACCGCTGCCAGTTCTGCGGCCGCCACCAGAATCAGCTGCGGCATCGCGAGTGCCTGACGCGGGACCATCTGATCCCGCTGTCGCGCGGCGGCACCAACGGCTGGAACAACGTGCTGACCGCCTGCTCGACCTGCAACACCCGCAAGGGCAACCTCCTCCCCGAGGAGGTCGGCATGCACCCGCTGCGCGCTCCGGTCGAGCCGCACTTCGTCCACCTCGCCTGGGCGGTGCGTCGCCTCACGGCGATCCAGTCGCGCTACATCCGGCTGTTCTACGGCGCGGCGGTGCTGCGCACGCTCGAGGAGATGTGAGCGGGAAGGCGTTGCCGTGGATCGTGGCCGGTGGTGCGGCCGTGGCGCTCGGCGTCGTGCTGTTCGTGGGCCAATCGCGCGGCAGCCACCACCCCGATCCGCGTCCCGGCGTCACCGCCATCGGTGTGCTGCAACCCGAGGCGGTCCCTCGCATCCCCGGTGCGGCGGAGGCGTATGCGGCGGCGCGCAGCGTCCCGGCGCTGCTCGACGGTCTGTACTGCCACTGTCACTGCCGCGAGAACGCCAACCACCGCTCCCTCCTGACCTGCTTCGAATCGGAGCACGGCGCGAACTGCGATATCTGCATGAATGAGGCCGTGCTCGCGGCCCAGATGGCCGCCGGCGGCAACTCCCTGGCGCAGATTCGTCAGGCGATCGACGCCCGCTTCGGCACCTAGCCAACTCAGCGGCGCGCGGAGTCGGCGGGGAATACCTCCGAGCGTCCTTCCAAGGTCAGTGTGGGCAACCCAGCGATGCGGACCAGCGCCCGCTGGGCGCCGTGTGCCAGCGCCTGTCCGAAGTTCTCCCGCCCCGACACGGCGGGCGTGACGTCCCCCTTCAGCCAGCGCGTCAGCTCCTCCAGGTCCGTGTCGTTCAGGGTCGTGACATCCAATCGGCCGACGAGGTAGAAGCGGCCGTCCCCCCGGGTCTCCAGCGTCACTCGATAGGGCACGGCCAGCGCTTCGGCGAGGTCCTCGGTGGTGCTGTAGCGCGAGACGACGCCTCCGGTGCGGATCAGAATGAACTCCTCGGCCAGGGGATCGTGGCGGGCGACGGCGTCCCAATCAAAGCCCGTGACATAGCGGTCGAACCAGCCGGAGCGGTCCTTCCACAGCTCCAGCCGGAAGTGCAGGCGGAGCGGGAAGCCGGAGCGCATCAGCTCCACGAACTTCCCGTCATCGAGCAGTCCGGCGGCCTGCACGCGCGCGACCGGTCCATCCCGCGTCACGGCCAGTCCCGGTCCCTGCGGGACGAACCGCAGCGCCGCCGCGGCGATCAAGCCGGGCACGACCAGCGCGCGCCGCACCACTAGAACCGGTGCTCCAGCCGGGCGGTCAGTCGCACCGGCTGACCGACGGTCACCGCCTTGGCCAGATAGACGCCGAACCCGCCCCAGTCCACGCCGAGACCCAGGTCGGCCTGCCACCTGTCCAGGTTGGGCAGTCGCCCACTGGGCACGCGTCCCGGGCCGGCGCCCACCAGCCACGACTGCCCGGCATCGCCGAACACCACGAAGTCCGGCCCGCCGAGGAAGCGCGTCACGTAGCCCAGACCCTCGCCCTGTCCCGTCTCCGGGTTGTACTGGGTGCGCAGCGAGACGTGTCCCCGGTACTCCGCCTGCACCACGATCACGCGGTCGCACGCTGCCACCTTGGTGCCGGCGAACGCGCCGCCGGTGACGAGCGGGTTGCAGGCGCCCTGCCGGAAATCGTAGCCGGGGAATGGCTCCGGTCCACCGATGCTGAGCCGTTTCTGGAGCGGCAGCGGGTCGCCGCCCGTCCACCCGGCCAGCACCAGGCGCAGATTGAGCCGTCCCTGGGCGCTGAGCCGGTTGTAGCGGCGGAAGTCGAGGAACGCTCGCGTGGAGCGATACGCCCCCAGCAGCGCGGTCGAGTCACGCACGGCATCAGGGAATCCGGGGGCCGGCCGGGCGTCGTGGCTCGAGATGATGTCGAACGAGGCCCGCAGATACCACCCCGACGTCGGTTGCGAGCGGTCGTTGCGGGTGTCGAACGTGATGCTGGGCGTGACCGTCGTGTAGTGGCCGTTGTCGATCGGCGGGTTGGGGCGCCACGGCCGTCCGGTGCGGGAGAGCGTCCAGGGGTCGCGCGCGGAAAGCGTCGCCTGGCGCTCCCGGCGCAGCTCCACCCCGAGCGAGAGCGGCGCTTCGGCCAGCCACCCGATCCGCACGCCGACGCCGTTGTTGCGGTAGTAGTCGCGGTAGTCGCGCCGCACGAGAAACGCTTCCCATCCCACTTCGTTCGCGTGCAGTCCCCAGTCCTCGACCGGCGTGACCAGATCGAACCCGCGGAACGCCAGCGACACCGGGCGGCGGTCTCCGAGTCGCAACTCGACGCGGGCGTTGTAGCCCAGGTCGCAGCATTCCCCGCTGATCGAGCGGGCCGTGCGGAACACCCCCATCGCGCTGCCGAGGAACGTCACGCCGCGTCCCAGCGTGAGGTCCGCCGTCGGCCCGGCGACGATCGGCAGCCCCTCGATCCGGTTGTAGGTGCCGCCCGTGGCGAACACGAGGCTCGAACGGGAGGTGCCGTGCCCGAAGACGTAGCGCGCCGCGAGGCTGAAGCGGCGGGCGAGATCGGGGGCATGGACCAGTGTGTCGCCCACCAGGCGGTACGGCAGCGGCTCGGCGTAGTGGCGCACCGATCCCACGACGGCGCCGCTCGACCCGACCAGCGCGCCGCCGATGATGATGAGGTCCCCCGTGATGCGAGCGCTCGAATCGAGCGTCACGGTGCCGTTCAGCATGAGCACCGTGCCCTCGACCCGCCCCCCGATGAACGCCGGCCCGTTGCGGATGGCCACGTTGCCCGTCCAGGTGTTGCCGGCCGGGAGGCGGACGCGGCCCACCAGGTGTGTCGTCGTGGGTGCGTTGTAGAATTGCACGGCCTCGACGACGACCGCATGGGGCAGCTCGGGCGGTGTCAGGTGCAGGCCGGCGCTCTCGGGATGGATGACGATCGCGGTGTCCTGGGCCGCGAGCGGTCGCGCGAGAGCGAGCGCCGCACCGAGCAGCGGGATGATGCGCATGAAGGAGCTCATTCCGAGAGGTGGCGCGGCGGCTCGAGTCCGAGCCGCCGCATCCGCCGGTAGAGGTTGGCGCGGTCGGTGGAGAGCCGGCGGGCGGCATCGGCGACGTTGCCGGTGGCGGCGGAGAGGGCGGCGGCGATCAGCTGGCGCTCATAGCGGTCGAGCGCGTCGGCCAGCGGCACCTCGGGGCCGGACGCTCCTCCGGCCGCGCTCAGGGGCGCCACCGCGTCGGGCGGCAGCACGCGCATCACTTCCTCGGCCGTGATCGCGTCGGTTCCCGCGAGGATCGCGAGCCGCTCCACCAGGTTGCCGAGCTCGCGCACGTTGCCCGGCCAGCGGTAGGCGATGAGCAGCTGTAGCGCCCCCGCGTCCATGGTGAGCGGACGCCCCAGCCGGGCCGCCTGGCGGGCGAGGAAGTGGCGCGCCAGGGGCGTCACGTCTTCGGTGCGCTCGCGCAGCGGCGGAATGTGCACCGGCAGTACGTTGAGCCGGAACAGCAGGTCGTCGCGAAACCGGCCGTCACGCGTCGCGCGCGCCAGGTCTTTGTTCGTGGCGGCGAGCACGCGCACGTTGACCGTGATCGGCCGCTCCCCGCCCACCCGCTCGATGACGCCGGTCTCGAGCACGCGCAGCAGCTTGGCCTGGGCCTCCGGCCCCAGGTCGCCGACTTCGTCGAGGAACAGGGTGCCGGTGTCCGCCAGCTCGAAGCGTCCCAGCCGCCGCTCGCCCGCACCCGTGAAGGCGCCTTTCTCGTGGCCGAACAGCTCCGATTCGACGAGATCGCGCGGGATCGCCGCGCTGTTCACCGTGACGAACGGCTTGCCGGCGCGGCCACTCTGGCGGTGAATCGCGGACGCGACGAGCTCCTTCCCTGTGCCCGATTCGCCCGTGATCAGGACGCGGGCATCGGTCGGGGCGATGCGCGCGATCAGCGCGCGCAGCTCGTCCATCGCCGGGCTCACGCCCACCAGGGGGTCGGCGTGGCCCAGGGCCTCGTGCAGCCGGCGGTTCTCGGCGCGGGCGCGCGACAGCTCGAGCGCGCTCCGCACGGCCACCAGCAGCCCCTCGGGGGTGAGCGGTTTCTCCAGGAACTGGAAGGCGCCGGCTTTGGTCGCGCGCACCGCGTCGGCGAGCGAGGCCTTGCCGCTCATCATGACGACCGGGACGTCGGGGAGCGCCAGCTTCAGCTGCTCGAGCGTCGCGAGCCCGTCGGGGCCGCCCGGCATCATCAGGTCGAGCAGAATCGCATCGGGGGGCGTGTCGCGCACCGCCGCCAGCGCCGCGGCGCCGTTGGGTGCGTCGGAGGTCTCGTACCCCTCCTCCTGCAGCAGGGCCCCGACCATGCGGCGGATATTGGGCTCGTCGTCCACCAGCAAGACGCGCGGGCTCATACGGGGAAGACCAGCGTGAAGGTCGCCCCACCCCCGGGCGTCTCCCCCACGGCGATCGTTCCGTGGTGGGCGTCCACGGTCTGGCGGACCAATGCCAGGCCCAGCCCCGTGCCGTCCGGCTTCGTCGTCATGTAGGGCTCGAACACCCGTCCGCCCAGGTCCTGGGGGATGCCGGTGCCGTGGTCCGCGACCGTGATGACGATGCCGCGCCCCTCACCGCTCACCCGGACGTCGATGGCGCCGCGCCCTCCCATCGCCTCCGATGCATTGCGGAGCAGATTACTGAAGGCCCGCCGCAGCGGCTCGTAATGTCCCTGGATGGCGCGCCGGCCGCCATTGGCGGCGACGTTGACGGTGACGCCCTCCGGCACGGCGGTCCGTCCCAGCTCCTGCAGCAGCTCCACCAGATCGACTTCGCTGGTGGGTCCCTCCGGCAGCCGGCCGAAGTCCGCAAACTCCCGGGCGAGCCGTTCGAGACGATCGGTTTCGGCGGCGAGGACCTCCAGCGCCATCGTCGTGCGGGCAGCGGATTGCCCGTCGGTCCGCTCCAGCTGGTCCACGGCGATGCGCATCGAGGTCAGCGGGTTCTTGATCTCATGGGCCACCCGGCGCGCCACTTCGCGGAACGCGCGCAGCCGCTCGGCCTCGAGCTCACGGCCTCGCGCCGTGTCGATCGCTCCCGCCATATCCCGCAACGCGAGCCGCAGCGACGCGAACTCCGGCGCGCCCCGACTCGGGGGACCCGCGGGGAGCGGCTCGTGCTGCCGAATCAGCCGCGTCCAGCCGACCAGCTCGTCGATCGGCCGTGACAGCTGGCGCGAGAGGTGGCCTCCGAGGTATACGGCCGCCACCAGCACCAGCGCCCCCAGCGCGATCACCACGGTGGCCAGACCGGCTGTGTAGTAGCGGAGATAGCTGTCCGCGCGCCGCGCGAAGCTCACGCCGCGTGATACGGCGTCCAGGTGCGCCCGCATCGCATCCCGCGCGGCTGGGCTGAGCCCCGTGGTATCGACTTCCTCGAGCATGCCGCGCGCGGAGGCGGCGACCTCCTCGAGCGACGCCCGCGCCCCGGCGGTCGGTCCGAAGGTGCGCACCGTCAACACCCAGGACACCACCGCCAGCCCCGTGGGCACCGCGGCCATGAGCACGAGGACGAAAAAAATCCGCCGGCGGAAGGGAAGGGCCATATCTTGCAGCAATCTAGGAGGTTGACGCGGGTGCGACAAACTGACACGTGGCGGGAGCGAACTCATGAAGAGCCACACCCACTATCTCTGGTTCAACACGAAGCAGCGGCAGGAGATCATCGACATCACCGACACCGTGGCGGAGCAAGTGGCCGCGAGCGGCGTCCGGGAGGGGATGGTGCTGGTGTCCGCCATGCACATCTCCGCCTCGGTGTTCGTCAACGACCATGAATCGGGATTGTGGCACGACATTCTGCGCTGGCTGGACCAGACCATCGCGCCGTGGGACCCCGGGCGCTACCGGCACAACGAGACCGGCGAGGACAATGCGGCGGCTCACCTGCGGAGCCTCACCGTGGGGCACGAAGTGATCGTGCCGATCACCCAGGGGAAGCTCGATTTTGGCCCGTGGCAGCGGGTGTTCTATGGGGAATGGGACGGTCAGCGGAAGAAGCGAGTGATCATCAAGGTCCTGGGGGAATGAAGGGCGGCTTCCCATTTCGCTGCAAGTTGTTTAATATCAATGGTTCCCGATGGAGTCCGGGATCGGGCGGAGTACGGGGAGCTGAGCACCCAGAGGGGTCCTCCCGCGTTCCCGCTCCCTGCCCCTTTCGGACTCACCCCGCCGTCGCTCACGACGCCAGGATCGCTGTACCGGGCCGCAGGCTCTGAGGCGGTTCACGCGGCTTGAGCAGTCAAGGCGGGGCACGACCCACGGACGGCCACAGACGCGCATAGCGCGATGGGTCGCCGATCACATCTCGAGGCTCCGCCGGATGCGCGAGGCGCCCGTCCGCTGATCGGGAACGGACAGAGCGGCCCAGGAAACGCGCACAGGGCGGGCATCAGGAGTCAAAGCACACACACATGACCACACAGCCGCCGGCGCATCTTGCCCGGCCACCCTACAAAGAACCCCCCACCCACGCTCCCAACGCAGCGCTCCTGATCGATTTCGACAACGTGACGATGGGCATCCGCTCGGATCTGCAGACCGAGCTGAAGCGCCTGCTGTCGTCGGATCTGATCAAGGGCAAGGTCGCCGTGCAGCGCGCGTACGCCGACTGGCGGCGCTACCCCCAGTACGTCGCGCCGCTGACCGCCTCGTCGATCGACATGATCTGGGCGCCGGCCTACGGGGCCACCAAGAAGAACGCCACGGACATCCGTCTCGCGGTCGACGCCCTCGAGCTGGTCTTCACCCGGCCCGAAATCGGGACCTTCATCCTGTTGTCGGGGGATTCCGATTTCTCCTCGCTGGTCATCAAGCTCAAGGAATACGGCAAGTATGTGATCGGGGTGGGGATTCGCGAATCATCCTCGGACCTCCTGATCCAGAATTGCGACGAGTACTTCTCCTACAACGAGCTGGCCGGACTCACGAAGGAGTCCGACATCAACTACGTGCGGCACGACCCGTGGGAGCTGGTGGTCGAAGCGACCAAGCAGATGACCGCGCACAACGACGTCATGCGCTCCGACCGTCTGAAACAGGTGATGCAGGAGATCGACCCGTCGTTCGACGAGAAGGACGTCGGCTTCTCGCGCTTCAGCAAGTTCGTCCAGGAGGCGGCGCACCGCGGCCTGATCGCCACGGCCCGTCTCGACAACGGACAATACGAGATCTCGCTGGGCCAGCGGACCGGCGACGCCGCCGCGACGCCGGGGGTGCGGGTCGCGGAAGCGGCACCCGCCCCCGCTCCCGAGGCCGCCCCGGCGCCGCGCCGCGGGTCCCTGGTGGGCGATGCGTTCGGGTTGCTCAAGCAGGCGCTGGGACGTCTGGGCGGAGAGCAGGAGGTCAGCGTCGAGACGGTGCGGGAGGCGATGAACGAGCTCGCCCCCGAGGGAACACGGCGCGTCGATTCGCGCAGCATGCCGAAGCTGCTGCGTCAGGCACACGACGCCGAGCTCATCGACCTATCGCGCGACGAAGGCGGATCCTACTCCGTCCGCGTGCGGCCGGAGGATGAGGCACGGCCGGCCGCCGCCTCCACCCCACCACGGGAGCCGCGGGAGGAGGATGCCGAGGAAAACGAGCCGCCCATGCCGACGTCATCCGCACCGCCGCCACCGTACTCCCAGCCGGGTACGCCGTTGGGCGGTGTGCCGGCGCGCGGTGGGCGGTTTCGACGCGGTTCACGCGGTCCCCGGCCGGTCAGCCCAAGCGTGCCGCGGGTCGGCGTCGTCGAGGTGGATCCCAACTTCCGGCCGCGCACCGAGCCCGTGTCCTCCCGGCCGGCTCCCCAGGGCGGCAGTGACGCTCCCGGCTCCGGCCGTGGGCATGATGACGATGAACGTCCGCGGCGGGAGCGCGGGGGCCGTGGCCGCGGTGGCCGCGGACGCGGTGGTCGCGGGCGCGAAGGTGGCGAAGGTGGTGAGGTCAGCGGCGGGGGCGGGGGCGGAGGGGGTGGCGGTGACCGCTCGCCACGCGGGCGTCGCGGCGGCCGGGGGCGTGGCGGTCGCGGCCGCCCCGAGGATCGGGGCGGGGAGCGCAACGGCGGCGTGCGCGAGCGAGGTGAGCCGCTGGTGAGCCATCGGCCGCCCGCGCCCAATTCCGAGTCGGCACCGCCGGCACCGCCGCCCCGGCCGCCGCAGCCGTCGCAGCCGTCGCAGCCGTCCGCTCCGCTTCACAAGGACGAAGGGGATTCCTTCTGGTCACGGGTGAAGCGCGGGCTCATCGGCGGCGAATAACCGCGCCGCCGCTCGCCCGGCCGTTCTACGCGCGACCCACGCCCGAGGTCGCGCGTCGGCTTTTGGGGCACTTCGTCGTGAGCGACATCGGGGGCCGGCGCACCGTCGGCCGGATCGTCGAGACCGAGGCGTATGTCGGCCCCGACGATCCGGCCTGCCACGCCTTCGGCCACCGGCGCACGTCGCGGACCGAAGCGCTCTACGACCCACCGGCCACCGCGTACGTGTACTTCACCTACGGCATGCACTGGTGTCTCAACGTCGTCACCGAGCGGGCCGACTATCCCGCCGCCGTGCTGATTCGGGCGCTCGAGCCGTGGGAAGGGCTCGAGCTGATGCGACGCCGCCGGGGCGGGGTGAGGGACCGCGAGCTGTGCGCTGGGCCCGCCCGGTTGTGCCAGGCGCTCGGCATCACGGGATCCCAGAACCGCACGTCGCTGATCGAAGGGAAGGTGCGCATCGTGCGGGGGAGCGGTCGGCCCCGCGTCACCGTCACGCCCCGGATCGGCATCTCCGAGGCCGTGGACTGGCCGTTGCGGTTCCTGATCGAAGGATCCACTTGGGTGTCGAGATAAAAACGTGCCGGCTGCGGAGGTACCCCCGCACCCGGCACGTGAACCCGACCCGGCGTCAATGCGCCGTTTCGACGTCCTCTTTGGAGCTGCCGAGCGAATACCGGATCCCACCCTGGATGGAGTGCGTGGCGCCCAGGATGAGGAAGTTGTTGGCCGCGGATGAGATCACGTACTGGCCGTACACCGCCAGCTTGCCGATGTTGATCTGCACCCCCCCCAGGAACCACGCGCTCGCCTTGCTGCCGGCGTCGTCCGCCAGCGCTTGAGCCGCCGCCGCGTCGCTCGGCGTGGGGCACTGCGTCGTGGCCGAGGTCCCGCTGCAGTCGGGGGTGGGGTTGTTGACCGTCACGATCGCGAAGCCGCCGCCGCCGAACGGCTCGATGCGCTTCTGGAGCGGGAAGGCGAGCAGGCCGACGAACAGGCGCCGCACCTGGTTGAACGTCACGTCATGCGCGCTGCCGGTCGCAGGATCCACCACGGTGGAGCGGGCATCGGACAGGAAGAACGCCTGCTCGCCGCCCAGGTAGAGGGCCGAACGCTTGCCGGTGATGAGCCAATGGACGCCGATGACCGGGTCGAAGAAGTACCCCTGGTCGTTGGTCTGGTAGAGCATGCCACCAGCCTGGGCGCCCCAGTACCACTTGTGCGATCGGTCGAGGTTCACCTGACCGGCCAGCGGGCCGGCGAGGGGGGCGACGAGCAAGGCGGTGATCGCCAGACGTGACAGCGGCTTCATCGGACTCCTCCACGGTTTACGGGCAGCCATCGGCTGCCAGGTGGACCCCCAAGATAGGAGTCCCCCGGCGTTTGGCAAGCCGTGGGGTCAAAGCTAGGCCATTGCGGCGTTGTCGGTTAAGCGGTGGCGGCGCGAAACTACTTGAAGTCTATCCAGAAAGCCGAACATCTACCGTAATTTACTGCTATTTGTGTCGCTATGCTGTATTGATGGTGCGCTAGATCAACTTGAGCTGCTTCCCGACCTTGGCGAACGCCTTTAGCGCGAACTCCAGGTCGTCGCGCGTATGGGCCGCCGACAGCTGACAGCGCACCCGGGCGTGTCCCTGGGGCACCACCGGGAATCCGAACCCGGTGACGAACACACCTTCCGCGAGCAACAGGTCGCTCATCTCGATCGCCTTCGAGGTTTCGCCGAGGATCACCGGCACAATGGGGGTCTCGCCCGGGAGCGGCTTGAACCCCAGCGCCTGCAACTGCTCGCGGAAGTACCGGGCGTTCTCGTGGAGCCGGCGCACCCGCTCGGGCTGCGCCTGGAGGCAACGCACGGCCGCGAGGGCGCTGGCGGCCACCGTGGGTGGCAGGGCATTGCTGAAGAGCTGTGGCCGGGACCGCTGCGTGAGGTAATCGGTCAGCGTCGCGGAGCCCGCCGTAAACCCGCCCGCCGCGCCCCCCAACGCCTTGCCCAGGGTGGACGTGATGATGTCCACCTGTCCCAGCACGCCATAGTGCTCCGGCGTGCCGCGGCCCGTCTTCCCCAGGACGCCGGTGGCGTGGGAATCGTCCACGGCGACGATCGCGTCGTGGCGGCGGGCCAGCTCCAGGATGTCCGGCAGGCGGGCGATGTCACCTTCCATCGAGAAGATCCCGTCGGTGAAGACGAGGCGCCGTCGGGCTCCCCGGGACGCGACGAGCTTCTCCTCCAGGTCGGCCATGTCCGAATGCCGGTACACGGCCGTCTGGCACTTCGTGATCGCCTTGGCGAGCCGGATGGAATCGATGATCGAGGCGTGGTTCAGCTGGTCGGAGATGACGATGTCCTGTTCGCCCAGGAGGGTTGGGCAGAGCCCTTCGTTGGCGTTCCAGCAGCTCACGTAGCTGAGCGACGACTCGCACCCGACCAGACCCGCCAGCGCGGCCTCCAGGTCGCGGTGGACCGTGAAGGTGCCGCAGATGAAGCGCACCGACCCGGTGCCGGCCCCGAAGCGGTCGAGGGCGGCCTTGCCCGCCGCGACGACCTCCGGCTCGTTGCACAAGCCCAGGTAGTTGTTGGAGGACAGGATGACGACCTCGCCACGTCCCTCCATCCGCGTCCGCGCCCCTTGGGGGGCCTCGAGATAGTTGAGCCGCTTGTAGACGCCGTCGCGCTTGAACTGTTCCAGCTCGGCGGCGAGACTCGTCGCCAGGGTCATGCGATCTCCAGGATGACTTTGCCGGCGTCCCCCGAGCGGATCGTGGCCAGCGCGTCGTCGATCCGCGCGAGGGGGAACCGATGGGTGATCACGGGGCGCGGGTCGAGCAGGCCGGCCGAGAGGAACCGGCCCATCTGGTGCCAGGTCTGGTACATCTTCCGGCCGATCACGCCGTAGATGGTGATGCCCTTGAAGATGATCTCGGTGGCGAAATCCACGGGCACCTCGCCCTTCGGAATGCCGAGCAGCTGTACCCGCCCACCCATGCGGACCGCGTGGAAAGCCTGATGCAGCGCGGAGGGAACGCCCGACATCTCGCACACCACGTCGACCCCCTCGCCGCCGGTCTCGGCCAGCACGGTGTCGACAACTTCCTGTGATGCCGCGTTGATGAGCACGTGGGCGCCCATGGCGCGCGCTAGCTCGAGTCGCTTGGGATTCACGTCGGAGGCGATCACCTTGGCCGCCCCGGCCGCCCGCGCGATCCCCACGGCGAAGCAGCCGATGGGACCGCACCCCACGATGAACACGGTGCTCCCGGGAATCTCAGCCGTCAGCACGGTATGGAACGCGTTGCCCATGGGATCCATGATCGCGCCGATCTCCGTGGGGATGCCGTCCAACGGCAGCACGTTGGTCGCGGGCATCGCGATGAATTCCGCGAAGGCGCCGTCGCGGTCCACGCCGATGATCCGGGTGTTCTTGCAGATGTGGCCGTTGCCGGTGCGGCACTGCAGGCAGTGCCCGCAGATGATGTGTCCCTCGGCGGTGACCAACTGACCGGTGTGCAGCTCGGTGACGCCGTCTCCCACCGCGACGATCTCGCCGGCGAATTCGTGCCCGATCACGACGGGTGGCTTGAGGCGTCCCTGCGCCCAGGCGTCCCAATCGGCGATGTGCAGGTCGGTGCCGCAGACGCCGGCGTGTCGTACGGCGATGAGCACCTCGCCGGCGCCCGCGCGGGGCTTGGGGACGCGCTTGACGGTGAGGCCGGGCGCGCGCTGCTCCTTGACGACGGCTTGCATGGATTCGGGCATGGGGGGCGGAGCGAGAGCGCGAAACGGTCAGTGACTGCCGCTGCCCACGCCCGCGGCCACGTCGGCCCGCTCGATGCGGACCGCGCAGATCTTCAGCTCGGCCATCTTGGCGTAGGGATCGAGCACCGGATTGGTGAGCAGGTTGGCCGCGGCCTCGCGGAAGTGGAACGGCACGAACACCTGTCCGGGGGCCACACGGTCGGATATGCGCACCGCGGTGAGCATGCTGTTGCGGCGCGACGTGAGACGCACGAGATCCCCTTCGGTCACGTCCAGATGGGCGGCGTCGTCGGGATGGATCTCGACGATCGCCGTCGGCTCCCGGGCATCGAGTCCGGTGGCGCGGCGCGTCATGGTGCCGGTGTGCCAGTGAAAGAGCTGCCGGCCCGTATTCATGACGAACGGAAACTGGTCGTCGGGGAGCTCCACCGGGTCGGTGTACTCGACGGGGACGAAGATCCCCTTGCCGTCGGCGGTCGGGAAGCTGTGGTCGAACAGGAACGCGGTTCCCGGGTGTTCGGGCGTCGGGACCGGGTACTGCAGCCCCGCTCCCTCGAGCCGCGTGTAGGTCACGCCTGCCCACGACGGCGTCACGGTCGCGATCTCCCGCATCACCTCCTCCGCCGACTGGAACGGCGTGGGGAGGCCGAGGCGGCGCGACAGGTCGATCAGGATGTCGAGATCGCCGCGGGCGTCACCCGGCAGATCGAGGGCGCGGTGCGACAGCTGGATGCGGCGCTCGGTGTTCACGAAGGTCCCGGTCTTCTCGGCGAAGCTCGATCCCGGCAGCACGACGTCGGCGTAGCGCGCGGTCTCGGTGAGAAACAGATCCTGCACCCCCAGGAACTCGAGCTCCTGGAACCAGTGCTCGGCATGGGCGATGTCGGGATCGGAGATGATCGGGTTCTCGCCCATGATGAACATGCCCCGGACGCCGCTCTCGGGCTTCACGACCTCCGTGACCATCAACCCATTTTTCAGGGAGAGCGCCTCGGGGGGGAGCCCCCACGCCTGCGCGAACTTCGCCCGTACCGCGGAGTCGCCCACGGGCTGGTAGTCCGTGTACACGAACGGGATCGCCCCGACGTCGGAGGCGCCCTGGACGTTGTTCTGTCCGCGCACCGGCATCATCGCCGCGCCCCAACGGCCGATCATGCCGCAGGCGAGCAGCAGGTTGAGCAGCGAGGTGACGAGGTCGGTGCCGTTGGCGTGCTGCGTCAGCCCCATGGCCCACAGGGTGCACGTCCGCGGTCCCCGGGCATACAGCTCGGCGGCGCGCCGGATCTTGTCGGCGGGGATCCCGGTGATCTTGGCCGCCCGCTCCGGGGTGTAGGGCCGGACGCACTCGCGGACGGCGTCGAACTCCCGGGTGCGTGTGGCGATGAACTCCCGGTCTTCGAGGCCCGCCGCCAGAATGTGGTTCAACATCGCCGAGAACAGCGCGACGTCGGTGCCCGGCAGCATCTGAAGGTGGACGTCGGCGCGGTCGGCCAATTCGATGCGGCGCGGGTCCGCCACGATCAGGGTGGCGCCACGCACCTGGGCGCGCTTGATGGCGGCCCCGAACACGGGGTGCGTATCCGTCGTGTTCGCACCGGCGATGAAGATCACGTCGCTGTCGTGCTCGACTTCGCGCATCGAGCCCGACGCGGCCGACGTATTCAAAGCCCGCTGCATCGCCGCCACCGACGTGGAATGGCACAGCCGGGTGCAGTGGTCGACGTTGTTGGTACCGAGGCCCGCCCGGAACAGGCGCATCAGCAGGTAGTTCTCTTCATTCGAGCACTTGGCCGATGAAAAGCAGGCCAGGGCATCGGGTCCCCGTTCGCGCTTGATGCGCCCCAGTTCCTGGGCGGTGAGACTCAGCGCTTCCTCCCAGGTCGCCTCGCGGAACGGCTCGTACCACGATGCCGGGGTGGCGACGCGGTCGCGGAGGTCCATGTCGATGCGCTCGAGCAGCGGCAGCTCCCGGACCGACTTCCCCGTCTTGCGTGGCGGCGTGCCGGGCTTGGTCTGCTGGCCCTCGCCTTCGATCGTGCGCCAGGGGCCTGCGCGCCGGTCCGCGCCGCCGGGGCCGCGCCAGACCCAGCGATTTCCTTCCAGTTTCCATCCGCGGCGGATCAGCGGCCGGGTGAGCCGGTCGCGGTGCTGGGGGAAGTCGTAGCCGAACCGCCCCTTCACGCACGTGCTCCCCTGGTTCGGGGTGTCGATCTCGATGTCGGGGGAGGTGACGCGGACGATCTTGTTGTCGGCGGTGTGCAGATCCAGCTGGCATCCGACGCCGCAATACGGACAGACGGCCCGCACGATCGATTCCGGCCGGCGGATCTGCTCGGGCCGGAACCGCTCCCTGGGCAGCACCTCGAAGATCGCCCCGGTGGGACACACCCGCACGCATTCGCCGCACCAGGTACACCCGGCCTTGTCGGGATCGCCGTCGGCGCCCACGATGATCTCGGTGTGCTCCCCGCGCCGGCCGACGTCGAGCACGCCCACGACCTGAATGTCCTCGCAGGCCCGCACGCAGCGGGTGCACAGGATGCAGGTCGTCATGTCGTGGCGGATCATCGGGTCGCCGGGGCGCTCGTCGCCCGAGCGCAGCGACAGGTCCCGCTCCCCGCTCGGCGAGGGCGTGACGCCGTAGCGCACGACGTACTGCTCGAACTCGTTGCGCGGGTCGGCCCGCCCGCCGTCGCGCAGCCGGTCGCCGGGATAGCGCTCCAACAGCAAGCGCAGCACACCCCGCCGATTCTCCACGGCGGCGTGGGATTCGGTGGTGACGACCATGCCGTCGGCGACCTTGGTGGCGCAGGCGGGGAGGAGCTTGGGTTGGCCCTCCACCGAAACGAGGCAGATGCGGCAATTGCCCACGATGGGAAGCGTGGGATACCAGCACAGGGTCGGGATCTCGATCCCCGCGGCCCGGGCCGCGTCGAGAATCGTGCGGTCCGGCTCAGCCGCGAGCGGCTTCCCGTTGATCGTGAGGGTGACCATAGCGAGCGCTACGGTATAGACTACGGCAGGCTACAGCCTGGGGCAACCGGACCAAGGGGACATACATGCTCTACGCGATTGTCGGCCTCACCGCCGCCATGCTCGGCGCGGCGCCCGTCCAGGATACCACTGTGACCGTCCGGGGAGTCATCGCGGTCAGCGGTGACTCTGCCGCGGGGTCGATGCATGCCGTGGTGGTGTTGGCCGAACCCTTCATCGTCGCCGGCAAACAGATCTGGGTGCTGTCACTCACCGGCGACGTCGCGCACTGGCGGGACTGGGACAGCCGCTACGTGGAGGCCACGGGCGAGCTGGGCGCGGAGACGCCCGAGGGGCACCCCTTCACTCCCGCGCGCGTTCGTGACGTGGAGCCGACCGGCGCGGCGACTCGGGAAGTGGTCAGCCTGTCGCACCACGCCAACGTGTCCCTCGCCGTGGTCCCCCGTCACTACTCGGCTACCGCCTCGGGCCCCCCCACGAACGGGATCACGCCGATCCTCTTCTACAAGATCAACGTCTCGGGCCAGACCGACATCGAGATCCAGCTGCCCACCCAGGATCTGATCTGCTTTTCCGTGGGGAGCCCGGGGGCGCGCGATCCTGCCTGGCGTGACGCCTGGCGCGTGTCGCAGAAAGGCTCGCCGTTCGCGATCCGCATCGGACCGGTCTTTCGGGCGTTCATACCGGTACCGGCCGAGATCGTGTCTCGACCGGGAGACTACGAGGTACAGGCGAGCGTGTGCGGCAACCCGGAGTATCGGGTGAGCACGACGCTTCACGTCGCCACTCCCTGACGGAACCGGGGGACGCGAAACAACACGGGGCCGGCATCGCGCCGGCCCCGTGCTCGTCTATCCGACCCGCGGGTTACACGCCCGCCGGGTGGGGATCCACCGGGAGACGCTGATGGACGTGATCTCCCGAGTCGGTGTCGTCATCGCACCAGCAATAGGCCCAGATCCTGGCCGGGCGCAGGTTGCGGTGGCCGGCTCGCAGGATGATGCCGAGCGGTTCGTCGTCGAGTACCATGGGCAGACTCGTCATGCCCATGTGGTAAGGCAATCGACGGGCCACGGCATCGGTTATCATAACGTATTCAACCACAACGGGTTACAGATACGCTCAATACGGCGATTCACTACTCTGACACGTTCACCTGCGTGTCGGAGTGACGCTCGGGCTTCGAAGCGGCGAATCCCCCACGGCGGCCGCGGGGACGACGTTCGATCTGCCACGCGGAGTAGAGGGCGAACAGCGTGTCGCTGCCGATGGGGAGGACACCGGCGCCCGCCTCTCGGCGCGAGGGCAGCACGATGTGGACGCCGCCCGGGGGGGTGCGGGATTGCAGGTCCGCCACGAGCCGCAGGCGCGGCTCGGGCTCGAGCGCGCCGAGCGCCGCCGGGTGGAGCACGGCGACGGTCACCGGCACATCGGGCATCCAGCTGCCGAACTGGACGACCAGGGCGTGGAAGCGGCCGGCCAGCTGCTCGGTGACCGCGCGGGCTTCGGCGCCTTCCACGGCAGCGAGGTCCTGATCGAGCAGCAGGACCTCGACGTCGTGCGCGGCGATGTACAGCGCGGCCGGCAGCGCGGCGGCGCCGATCACGACGGCGGCGTCGCCCGGTTCGAGGCGCCGGGCCCAGGCGACCAGCGGGCTCGCGGACTCGAGCTCCCAGTGGGTCGGCTCGCGCTGCGCGGCGCGCAGGGCGCGGTGGCTGCGCGACCAGCGCTGGAAGCTGGGGAGGCGCAGCCGCCGCGAGATGATGCGGTCCACGTGCTCGAGCAGCAGGACCTCGGTGAGCAGGTACTGATCGGCCGCGGCCACCTCGAGCTCACGCACGGCCTCATCCCCGATCTCCAGCAGTTCGGCGCGCGACAGGGAGTTCTTGTACTCCTCGATGCGCTGGAACAGGAACTCCTCGTATTCCTGTCGCAGCGACCGGGCCGGGCGGCGGGCGCGGCGCGCGCGGGCGCCCGGATCCAGGGTGCTCAGCACGGCTCGATGTGCACCGTGACTTCATCCAGCCGGAGATCGTTCTTCAGCCGGTGCTCGACCTCGTCGGCGATCGCATGCGCGGCGGCGACATTGGTCGCCGGGTCCACGGCGATGGTCACCTCGGCGTAGCGCGCCTGGCCGCCGCCGCGGGAGCGGATGTCGTACGCGCCGCGCACGCCGGTCACCCGCTCGGCCACCGACTGGATCTCGCCTTGTGGCAGGGCCCGCTGATCGACGAGGATCGGCACGGTGCGCTGCGTGATCTGGTAGCCCACCCGAACGATCAGGATGGCGATCGCGAGGGCCAGCGCCGGGTCGGCCCACCACCAGCCGCGGCGCGATAGCAGCAGGCCGACCAGCACGCCCGTCGTGATGTAGACGTCGCTGCGCGTGTGGGCGGCGTCCGACACCAGCAGCTCACTCTGCAGCTCCTCGCCGCGGCGATGCTCGTACCACGCCACCAGGGCATTGATGCCCAGGCCGCCGACCAGGATGATGAGCTGGGCGTCCGTCACCTGCGGAGCGCTATGGGCGCCGGCCAGCCGCGTCACGGCTCCCCGGGCGAGCTCGAAACAGGTGACCGAGAGGAAGCCCACGATCGCCAGTGCGCCCAGCGTTTCGAACTTGCCGTGCCCGTACGGGTGATCCTCATCGGGTGCCTGGGCCGCCACGCGGACGACGACCAGGGCAATGAGGTTGTTGAGCGCATCGACCGAGGAATGCAGCGCGTCGCCCATGACGGCGAGCGAGTGCGCCGCGAGCCCCACGGCGGCTTTCGCGGCGACGACGGCCAGATTGGCGAAAAACAGTCCGATGAGCACGCGCCGGACCAGGGCTGTCCGGCGGTGCACCCCCCCCTCGGGCCGGGCGGATGGCATGGATGCAAGGTTGTAAGGCGGACGCGGAGAGTCAACCGGGAAGGCGCTCATCGACGGCACGCAGCAAGGCGCCTTTCAGATAGCCCGTCTCCGGGACGTTCAGGATCTCCGGGTGGTCGGCGGCGGCGCCGGTCGTGCGGACCAGCTCGAGACGGCGACCGCTGTCGCCGGCGGCGGCCACCAGCATGGCGAGGAAGTCGGCCCGGTGGACGTGGTAGGAGCAGGAGCACGTGAAGAGCGTGCCCTCCGGCGCGAGCAGCCGCATCGCCCGGAGGTTGATCTCCTTGTAGCCGGCGATGGCGCGGGGCAGGCTGGCCCGCGTCTTCGCGAACGCCGGCGGATCGAGCACGATGGTGTCGAAGCGCTCGCCGGCCCGTTCGAAGCTTCGCAGCAGATCGAACGCGTTGGCCTCGCGCCAGGAGATATTGGCCAGGCCGTTGAGAGATGCGTTGTGCGCGCCGCGGGCCAGCGCTTCGGGGCTCTGGTCCACAGCCAGGACCGTCGCGGCGCGCCGCGCGAGGTGCAGGGCGAACGAGCCATGGTAGGTGAAGACATCGAGCGCCCGGCCGCCCGGTCGCGTGTGGGCCGCTACCAGCAGACGGTTCTCGCGTTGGTCGAGGAACGCGCCCGTCTTTTGTCCGTGCTGCGGGGCGGCCAGGTAGCGCACCTCGCCTTCGCGCACCTCCACCGCCTCGGGGACCTCACCGTAGGCGGTCTCCACCTCGAGCGGCAGGCCTTCGTGCCGCCGGATCGCGGTGTCGTGGCGCAGCAGGATCCCCTGGGGCTCGAGTGCCTGGCGCACCCCGGCGAGCACGTCGTCGCGCACGGCCTCGAGGCCGGCGGAGAGCAGCTGGGCGACGACGTAGGGGCCGTAGCGATCGACCACGAGCGACGGCAGGCCGTCGCCCTCGGCATGGACGACGCGGTACGCGGTGGCGGGGATGCCTTCGCGCCGGGCGGCGCAGGCGGCGATCCGGAAGCGCCACCAGGCGGCGTCGATCGCCTCGTCACCACGCGTGAGCAGTCGAAGGCGGATCTCGCTGCGCGGCGAGTACAGCGCCTGGCCGAGCGGTGCTCCGCGCCGGTCGCGCACGCGCACGATCCCCGCGGCTCCGCGCGGTGCGTCGAGCACGTCGCTGCGGTAGATCCAGGGGTGGCCGGCGGCCCAGCGGGCGGCACCCCTCGCACTGACGGTCGCGATAGCTTTGTCGGTGTCCATGCCCCTCGCCGATCAGCTGCGTTTGATGGTGATCACCGACCGGCCGTTGCTGCGCGGCCGCGATCCGGTCGCCGTGTGCCGTGCCGCCGTCCTGGGCGGCACCACCATGATACAGGTGCGCGACAAGGATGCGGCGCCGCGCGACCTGATCGTACTGGTGCGCGCGCTCGTGGCCGCGCTGCCCGTTCCCGTGCTCGTCAACGACCGGGTGGACGTGGCGCTCGCCGCCGGGGCGGCGGGCGCGCACCTCGGGCAGGACGACCTGCCGGTCGGCGCCGTGCGCCCTTGCGTGCCGCGCGGATTCATCCTGGGCAGCTCGGTCGGATCGGCGGCGGAAGCCGATCGGGCCCGCCCGGCCCCGGCCGACTACTGGAGCCTCGGCCCCTGCTTCGTCACGGGATCGAAATCCGATGCGGGATCTCCGCTCGGTGCCGCGGGCTTCGCGGCGCTGGCGCGGCTGGCCCCCCCGGGGATGCCGGTGATCGGCATCGGCGGCATCACGGCGGCGAATGCCCCATCGATCCTGGCCGCCGGAGCGGTCGGCGTCGCCGTCATCGCCGCTGTGCTGGCGGCACCGGACCCCGAGACTGCCGCGCGCGCGCTCGGATCTCCTGCACCTGCTCCTTCACCTGGCGAATCGCGGCGAGGTGCTCCCGGTAGCTGACCGAAAAGATGTGCTTGCCGTCGGGCTGCGCGACGAAGTACAGGAACGGCGCCTGGGCGGGGTAGAGCGCCGCGGCGATGGACGCGCTGTCGGGCTGGCTGATCGGCCCGGGCGGCAGCCCGGGGTGCAGGTAGGTGTTGTACGGTGAGCGGATCAGCAGGTTCTTCTCGTAGACCCGCCGCGGCCGCCGGCCCATCGCGTACACCACGGTCGGGTCCGCCTGCAGCAGCATCCCGAGGCGGAGCCGGTTGTGGTAGACCGCGGAGACGTACTCGCGGTCGGGCGCGTACCGCACTTCCGATTGAATGATCGAGGCCAGCGTCACGAGGTCGTGCAGCGACATGTGCAGGCTGTCGAGGCGCGCGTTCCAGGCTGGTGACCAGTGGCTGTTGAACTCCTCGATCATCAGCCGCACCAGCTCGCGGCCGGAGAGGTGGGGCCGCACGGTATACGTGGTGGGGTAGAGGTAGCCCTCGGCGTTGTTCGCATAGGCGCCGACGCTCAGCAGCTGGAGCATCTCCGGATCGCTGGTCGCCTCGAGAAACGAGTCCCGCGGCACCTGGAGCTGTTGGGCGGCCAGGTCGGCGATCTCGGCTATCTGCAGCCCCTCGCGCACCGTGAAGCGCACCAGCGTGCCCCGGCCGAGCCGCAGGGCGGCGACGATGTCACTCCAGCGGGAGTCGCGACGGAACGCGTAGATGCCGCTCTTCAGGGAGCCCCCGAGCCCCCGCACCCGGGCGTAGAGGGAGAACAGCGCGCGCGGGCTCACGAGATCGTGTGCGGTGAGCGAATCCACCGCGGCCGAGAGGGTCGCCCCCCGGGGGATGGTCAGCGTGATGCACTCCGGCCCGCGGGCGTCACACGGCAGGGAGACACCGCCGCGGCAGGCGGCCAGGCCCAGCAGCAGCGCGACGGCCGCTCTCATACGGCACTCCCGCGGCGGGCGTCCAGAAAGTGCTGCAGCAGGAGGGTCGCGGCGAGGGCGTCGACGTCCGCGGCCCGGCCTTTCGTCTTCCCGCCCATCTCCTGCACGGCCTGGCGCACCCGCGCGGTGGTGAAGCGTTCGTCGATCAGCTCCACGGGGCGGCCCGAGCGTCGGGCGATGTCTTCGGCGAGGGACCGGGCGGCGCGGGCCGGCTCTCCCTCGGCGCCCGAAGCCTCGAGCGGGAGCCCGACCACGATGCCGGCGACGTCATGCCGATCGAGCTGGGCGAGCAGGTCCTTCATCGGAAAGCGCTTGCCGGTACGGCGCGTGAGGGTGGTGAGCGGCTGGGCGAGGGTCTGTGACTCGTCGGACAGCGCCAGGCCGATGCGGCGTTCGCCCCAATCCACTCCGAGCAGCCGCCCCACCGCCTACCCCTGCGACATGGTCGCGAAGAACTCCGCGTTCGACTTGGTGCGCTTCATCCGCTCGAGCAGGAACTCGATCGCCTCCACCGGCGGCATGTCGGCGAGGAAATTGCGCAGCAGGTAGACCTTGTTGAGTTCTTCCTTGGCGAGCAGCAGCTCTTCCTTGCGGGTCGAGGTGCGCTGCACGTCGATGGCGGGGTACACGCGGCGGTCGGCGATGCGGCGGTCGAGAATCACCTCCATGTTACCGGTGCCCTTGAACTCCTCGAAAATGACCTCGTCCATGCGCGACCCCGTGTCGATGAGGGCGGTCGCGAGGATCGTGAGGGAGCCGCCGGCTTCGATGTTGCGCGCGGCCCCGAAGAACCGCTTCGGCTTCTGGAGCGCGTTGGCGTCCACGCCGCCCGACAGGATCTTGCCCGAGTGAGGCACGACCACGTTGTGGGCCCGGCCCAGGCGGGTGATCGAATCGAGCAGGATGACCACGTCCTTGCCGTGCTCGACCATCCGCTTCGCTTTTTCGATCACCATGTCGGCGACCTGCACGTGGCGATCGGCCGGCTCGTCGAAGGTGGAGGAGATCACCTCGGCGCTCTTGACGTTCTCCTCCATGTCCGTCACCTCCTCGGGCCGCTCGTCGATGAGCAGCACGATGAGGTAGATCTCAGGATGGTTTTCGATGATCGAATTGGCGAGCTTCTGCATCAGGATCGTCTTGCCCGCCTTGGGCGGCGACACGATCAGCCCGCGCTGGCCTTTGCCGATGGGGCAGAGGATGTCCATCACCCGCATCGACAGATCGCCGTCCTTGCGCTCGAGCCGGATCCGCTCTTCGGGGTAGCGCGGCCGGAGGTTGTCGAACGCGACGCGATGCTTGGCCTTCTCCGGCTCCTCGCTGTTGACCGTCTCGACCTTGAGGAGCGCGAGATAGCGCTCGCCTTCCTTGGGCGGCCGCACCTGGCCGAGAATCGTGTCGCCCGTGCGCAGATCGAACCGCTTGATCTGGCTGGGGCTGACGTAGATGTCGTCGGGCCCGTAGAGGTAGTTCCAGTCCGGGCTGCGCAGGAAGCCGTAGCCTTCGGGCAGGATCTCGAGCACCCCTTCGCCGCGCAGCACCGTATCGGTGTCCAGCAGCGATTGCTCGATGCGGAAGATCAGATCTTGCTTTCGGAGCCCCGAGTAGTTTTGAATGTTGAGGCTCTCGGCCATCGCGTGCAGTTCCGCGACGGACTTCTTCTTCAGCTCAGCGATATCCACGTGGGCGGAGACTCCGTTGGGCTGCGGCGGGCAGGGTGAACCCCTGGCAGGGTGGTGAACGCGTTGCTCTATGGAAGCGTAAGGGTCGTGCCGGTGTGCAGCGGCTATCATAGGGGTTGCTGTGCCCGTTAGTCAAGATCAGAGCGGCCCAGCCGGCCTCACGCCGTTCCTGCTCGCCTGGCGGGTCACGCCGCTGCGCGATCGGGAAGTCGTTGATGCGCTTGTACATCCGGCCCATGCCGCGCCCTCTCCAGCGCTGGCCCAGGCCCTGGCGACCTGGCCGGGAGATTACTACTGGGCCGAGGAGGCCGGCGGGCGCTGGCTGGTGCTGACCCGGCGCACGGCGGTCGTGACCGAGCGCTGGTGGCTCCACGCGGCGCTGTTCATCCTCACGATCGTCACCACGACCATCGCCGGCGCCGTGCTGCAGGGGAGGGCCGAGGTGAACGACAGCTGGGGGCTCTTGCGCGGACGGCTCACGTTCGCGGGCGATCCCCGGCATGCCCTGCTCAGCGGGCTCCCGTTCTCCATTCCGCTGGTCGCGATCCTGCTGGCACACGAGCTGGGCCACTACGTGACGGCCCGGCGCTACCTGCTCGATGTCTCGCCGCCCTACTTCCTGCCGGTGCCGCTGTGGCCCTCGTTCATCGGGACGATGGGGGCGTTCATCCGGCTGCGCACCTGGCTCTCCGACCGGCGCCAGCTGTTCGATGTGGGCGTGGCGGGGCCGATCGCGGGGTTCGTGGTCGCTCTGCCGGTGCTCCTCATCGGGCTGCGCCTCTCCCACCCGCTGCCGCGGATCGAGGGGATGAGCGGCATGGTGCTCCAGGTGGGGTCCGACCTCCTGCCGCTCGGGGATTCCCTGGTGACCCTGTTGGCCCGCTGGGCCGTCCACGGCAATCTCTCCCCGGTTCTGGTGCACCCCCTCGCCTTCGCCGGCGTCATCGGGATGTTCGTGACGATGATCAACCTCATGCCGATGGCCCAGCTCGACGGTGGACACGTCCTGTACGCGGCGCTACCGCGCTGGCACCGGCGCGTGGCCTTGGGATTCTGGGTGGTGGTGTTGGGGCTCGGGTACTGGTGGATCGGGTGGTATGTCTGGGCGGGGCTGGTGCTGGCCGTGTCGCGGGGCCGGCTCGATCACCCCACGGTCCTCGAGGCGTCCCGCCCGCTCCCCCGGTCGCGGCGGCGGATGGCGTGGCTCGCCCTGGCCCTCTTTCTCCTCACCTTCGCGCCGGTGCCGTTCCGAATCTGAGCGGCTGGTATTGCGTAACCAAGCCTCCTATATAATCTTGTCACAACTCAGCCCGATCGGCTCGGCATGTCCGCTCAACCGGCCCGTCAAGCAGTACCGGCTTTCCACGAAGCTGTCGTCCACGATCTCCCCCCGATCCGCTTTGAAGGCCAGAGTGTCGCCATCCGTCTCGTGCTGCGTCATGCCGAGGACGGGGCGTGGCGCGGCCGTATCCTGTTCGGCCTTGAAGACACCGAGCACGAGCGGACCACGGCGGAGATCTTCTGCGCCCTGTCCGAGCAGGACCTCTGGCTCTCCGTCCGCGACCTCCGCGACCACCATCTCCGCGATTTGTACCGCTCCCTGCTCTAGCATGACCGAGGTCCCTGACCGGTCGTGAGCCGGCGGCACCGCGCCCGTTTCTGCTCTCCTGCCCGGTGGTGGGCGATCCGCTGCCGGCTCAGGGTGGATATGCGCTGGTGGTGGCCGCGGAATCAGGCGGCCGGCTGTTTCCCGTACCGATATCCGTTCAGGAAGTAGAGTCCCAGGAGCAGCGCGCTCGCCCCGCTGACGGCGAACTTCAGGGCCGCCGGAGCATCGCTGGTCGAGAGCAGCCCCTCGATCGAACCGGCGATGGCCAGCAGGAAGACCACCGCGCCGACCATCCGCATGGCGATCCGGCCGTCCACCACCAGGGCGTCGGCGCGCGTGCGATCGCCCGGCGCGATGAGCGCGTGCGCCAGGCGGAGCCCCGCGCCGCCTGAAATGAAGATCGCGGTGAGCTCGAGCACGCCGTGGCCCGCCACGAACGTCCCCAGGTATCCCGCGGCGTGGTAGTTGGCGAATACGCCGAATCCGGTCCCGATCGAGAAGCCGTTGTTGACGAGCGAGACGACCGTGAGGACGCCCGCCAGCATGCCGCCGGCGAACGCCATGACGCAGACCCAGATGTTGTTCGAGATGATCGCCGCGGCGATCACGGGGCGCTCCCCGCTTTCGGTCTGGGCGTAGCCGATGCCTTCTTCTTCCCGTTCCGCTGCCTGCTCGGCCCGGCTCACCATCACCGGGGAGACGATTTCCTCGGCGAGCTGCGGCCGCTCGCGCAACGCCACGTACCCGATCACCGCCGGCACCATGAAGAGCAGGAAGCTCGTCAGGACGTACGGCCACGATTGCACGACGGCCGCCGGGAAGTCCGCCAGCACGGTGCGGACGAAGGGCGGCCGTTTGGTGGCGCGCGCCTGGTACAGCACCGTGTGGCCCGCGCCGACGAGGCGCTCGAGATAAGCGACCACCTGCGTGTCGACCGCGTAGGTGCGTGCCCGCGCCAGATCCGCCGCCACCTCGCGGTAGCGGGCCGCGAACGCGGGGATTTCCGCCGCCGGAAGTCGCGCCAGTCCGCCGCGCTCGTAGCGCTGCGCGGCGACGCGGAACGTTTCCCAGGTGTCCCGCTTGCGCGCGAAGAAGCGCTCGGCCGTCACGGTGGTGCGCCCCGCCGCCCCCGTCGCCCGCGTCGCGAACCGGCCCCGCCGCTTCTGTTGCTCCTCCCCGAAGACCCCCGTCAGATAGGCCAGGGCGTCGGTGGTGCGCCGTGGAATCTTCGGCTCGAAGCGACGCGCCAACTCGCCCGCCATGCGGTCACGTACCGCGGGGAGCAGCTGATCGGACCGACCCAGAAACCGGTCGAGCAGCGCGAACTCCTGGTCCGACAGCTCGGGGGGGCCAAGCTCGAGTGCCTCCGCAGCCGGCGGCGGTGCCGGGGCGAGCCCCCAGGCCGCGACGCGGTCGCGCACGACGATGGTGCCGGCGGCGATGTCTCCCAGCCGTTTGTTGGCGGGATGAAAGAAGACGAAGACCACCCCGGGGAGCGGGCCCAACGGAGCGATGAAGTCCACGATCCGGAGCAGGTTGCGCACGGTCGCGGCGTTCGCCGTGACCGGGCGGCCCGTGTCCAGCACGACGCGGAGACCGAGTGAGCGCTTGCCGGGCGTGCGGCCGTCCCACAGCGCCTCGAACAGGGCGAAGTACAGGAAGAAGCCCAGACTGGCGACGAGCACGATCAGCGCGGTGCCCCACCCGCCCAGACCGGCGTCCCAGGATGCCGATGCCCCGGCGGCGGCGTAGAAGATGAAGATGACGAAGTAGGCGGTGCCGAGGATGAGGAGGTCGGCGGCGGCGGCGGCGGCGCGCGACCCCAGGCCGGCCAGCTCGAAGGACAGCACGACGTGCTCGGGCGTCTCGACACCCAGCTGCTGTCGCAGATCGAACGGCTGTACCGGGGCTCGCGCGCGGGGGCTCACGTCCTCATCTTACCGCCATTCCCCGCGCGAGGGCGAGACCCTATGGCCGACCTGCGGCCTATGGAATTCGGGGAGATCCTGGACGGCGCCTTGTCTCTGTTCCGGCGCCATTTCGGGCTCTTCCTCAAGCTGAGTCTGGCGGTGATGTGGCTGCCGATCGCCCTCGGCGTGTACTGGCGGGTGCGGTTCCTCGGGCTGCAGGCGGCGAACCCGGAGCAGGCGGCCGCGCTGCTGCAGGGCCAGCTGGTCTCCTTTTCGCTGTGGGCGCTCGTCTGGGCCCTCGTCTACGGCGCGGGCTTGCTCCTGTTGACGGCGGGTTCGATCCGCATCATCGCCGATTCCTACCTCGGGCGCGAGCCGCAATTCGGCGACGCGCTGGGCTTCGGCGTCGGCAAGATCGTCCCGCTGTTCCTGGTCGGGCTCGGGAAATCCCTGTTGCTGATCCTGATCGGCGTACTCTGCGGCGTCGTCATCGCCGTGACCGCCGCGGCGGGGAAGGCCCTGGGCCCGGCGGTGGTGATCCTCGGGGTGTTCGCCGAAGTCGTCGCGACGGTCTGGTTGGTGGTGTACGTGGCAACCGGCTACATGGTGACCACGCCGACGGTCGTTCTGGAAAACCTGCCCTCGTCGTTCGATTCCTTCGGCCGCTCCTGGGAGCTCACGCGCGGCGCCCGGGGGCGGGTGTTCGGCCTCGTGTTCGTCGGGACGCTGATCGCGGGATTCCTGCCGCAGCTCGTCCTGTCCGCGGTCGGCGGCCTCGTGACGGAGCTGCTGCCGTCCTTCGTCCTGCCGTGGACGATCGTGGCGGCGGCGCTCCCCATCGTGCTGACACCGATCGTTCCCTGCATCCTGACGCTCGCCTACTACGACTTGCGTGTGCGGCGCGAGGGCTTCGACCTCCAGCTGCTGAGCGAGCAGCTGGGGTGACCTGACCCTGTCGCCGCTCGTCCTCCCGCAGGAGGGGATCGCCGCCGATTCGGTGCGGCGCGCCGTGCGCGAGGTGTTCGCGCGCAAGGAGTACGATTGGGCGCAGACCGCGCAGCCGCTCCACTGGTTGCACGACTTGTGGATGCGGTTCCGCGAATGGCTCGACCGCTTCTCGACCCAGCACCCGCTCGGCGCCAAGATCCTGTTCTGGGCCGCGCTGGTCGCGCTCGTCGCCCTCCTCTTTCATATCGGTCTCACCGTCTGGCGCATTTACCGCGCGACGGTGCAGGGGCCGGGCGCCGCGGCACCCGGTGCGGCGCCGGCGCTGCTGGATGGCCGCGGGCACCTCGAGCGCGCCGAGACGCTGGCGCGCGCGGGGCGTTACACCGAAGCCCTGGCGCACCGCTTCCTGGCGCTGCTCCTCGAGCTCGACCGCGCCGATGCCCTGACGTTCCACCCCTCCAAGACCCCCGCCGAATACGTGCGCGAGGCACGGCTCGGCGAGCCGGGTCGGGCCACGCTCGCCGGGCTCGTGTCCCGCCTCTACCACCATGTGTTCGGCGCCGAGCCGCTGAACGAGCAGGGGTATCGCGAGTTCGGCGCCGCGGCCGGAACGCTGATGCAGCATGTCTCATCGCGTTGAAATCGGTTTCACCCTGTTGCTCGCCGTGGCGCTCATCGTGGCGTACCTGGCGGGCCGGCGACAACGCGGCGCCGTCGCGGTGTGGGAGCCCGTCTCTACCTACCGCACCGGACCGACCGGCGGCCGTGGCGCGTACGACGTGCTCGCCCGGCTCCGCGTCCCGGTGGAGCGGCGCCGCACGCCGTTGTTTGATCTCGCCGGGCAGCCGCGCCGGCGGCCGGCGCTGCTCGCCGTCGTGTCGCCGGAGCAGTGGCTCGCACCCGCCGAGCGCGAAGCCGTGGCGCGCTACGTCGACAGCGGCGGGGCGGTGGTGGCGGTGGGTGACGCGGGCGGCCTCACGCGCTGCTTCGGCTGGGACACGGCCGAGCCGGACTCGGCGGATCGCGACGGACTTGGCGACAGCGCGTCCGTGGTGACGCCCGCGGGGCTCACCCGTCTGCCGCGCATCGCCTGGGTGCTGCGCCCGTTCGGCGAAGACAGCCTCGAGGGACGGAAAGGACGGCTCGGCCGGTTGTCGCGCACCGATGACGTGTGCCACGCGGTCGAACGCGCCGCCGTGGATACCGTGCTCGCGACGGCACACCGCGCTCCCGTCGTGCTGCGGCTGCGGTTTCGGGGCGGTGGGCGTGTCGTGCTCGTTTCGGACGACGGCTACTTCCGCAACGCGGCATGGCGCACGACCGATGTCCCCGAGCTGCTGGTGCCGTTACTCCTGCCGCCGACCCGCGGCCGCGTGACCTGGGACGAGTACCATCACGGATATGGTGAGCAGCACCATCTGGGGCGCGCGCTGATCGACTGGATGGCGGGCTCTCCGGTGGGGTGGGCGCTGTTCCAGCTGTGCGCGGTGGCGCTGCTGTGGCTCGCCGTCCGGGCGGTGCGCTTCGGGCCGGCACGCGCCGTGGTGGAGCGCCGGCGCCGGTCCCCGCTCGAGCACGTCGAGGCGCTGGCGGCCGGGCTGGAGGGGGCGTCGGGCGTGGACGCGGCCGTGGCGCTCACGGTGTCCGGGCTGCGCCGCCGCCTGTCGCGTACCGGCCAGCCCCCGCGCGGCGATCCGAAGCAGTGGCTCGCCGCACTCGAGCTGGCGCTTCCGGGAGCGCGCGGCCGCCGTGCCGCGCGACGATTGCAGGAGACCCTGACCAAACCTGGTGGCCCCGAGCGCGTGCTCGCCGCCGCCCAAGCCGTGGAGGACGTGTGGGAGGAATTGCGTCCGCGGGCGACGCCCGCCGCATCCTGGAAGCGCTGAATCGGGTGGTGCTGGGCCAGGAGGGGGCGACGCGCGAAGTGCTCATCGCCTTGCTGGCTCGCGGCCATGTGCTGCTGGAGGGCGTCCCCGGCACGGCCAAGACCCTGCTGGCCCGGACGCTGGCGCTGGCGCTCGACGTGCGGTTCCAGCGGATCCAGTTCACGCCGGATCTGATGCCCGCCGACATCACCGGCGTCTCGATGCTCACCGGGGGGCACGAATTCACGTTCCGTCCCGGTCCGATCTTCGCCGACCTCGTGTTGGCCGACGAGATCAACCGGGCGCCGGCCAAGACGCAGGCCGCCCTGCTCGAGGCGATGCAGGAACGGACCGTGACCGTCGACGGGATCAGCCACACGCTGTCGCCGACGTTCACGGTGTTCGCGACCCAGAATCCGATCGAGTTCGAAGGGACCTACCCGCTGCCCGAAGCGGAGATCGATCGCTTCATGGTCAAAGCCCAATTCGGCTATCCGACGGCTTCGGTGGAGCAGGGGATCCTCACCCGGTACGTGGAAGGGTTCGAGGCCGACCGGCCCACGACCTATGGCGTCTCCCAGGTGACCGATGCGCGCGGTCTCGAAGCCCTGCGCGCCATCGTGGACGGCGTCCGGGTGGAGCCGAAGATCACGGCCTACATCACGGCCGTGGTTCGCGCCACGCGCGAGGCGGCGTCGCTCACGCTCGGCGCCAGCCCGCGGGCCGGGGTGTCGCTCCTCAAGGCGTCGCGGGCCGCGGCCATGCTGGACGAGCGTGACTACGTCGTCCCCGACGACGTGAAGACACTCGCCCCCGCGGTGCTGCGCCACCGGGTGAGTGTCGCGCCCGAGCTGGAGCTCGAAGGCGTGACTCCGGACGCGGCGTTGAAAGCCATCCTCGACAAGACCGAGGTGCCGACCGCGTGACCGTCGCGGAGCTGTTCCTCTTCACGGTGGTGACGGGCGCGTTCATCGGCCTCTGGTATGTGATCGGGGCCTACGCCGGCGTGCTGTTCAGCCGGCGCGCGCTGGTGCTCCTCACCGCGACCGCCGCGATCGCGCTGCTCGGGTACCGGTGGCCCACCGCGCTCGACCTGCTGCTGCTGGCGGATGCGGCCCTTCTCGCGGGCGTCTGGTTGGACGCGCTGCTCGCACCGCGGCTCGCGGGGAAGGGAAGCGAGATCACCGTCAACCGCGAAGCGGCTCCCGCCTTCTCGCTCGGACGTGCCGGCGAAGTGACCTACCGGTGGCGCAACACGGCATCACGGCGCGCGCGGCTGTGGGTGCGGGAAATCCGCCCTGAGGTGCTGGGCGGCACGCTCGCCCCGCGCGCGATCGCAGTGGCCGCGCGCGGCGAGACGCGCGAAGCGCTGGCCGTGATGCCGGTGCGCCGCGGGCACGAAACGGCCGGGGCATTCGCGGTGGACAGCGGCGGCCCGCTGGGGCTCGGCGTGCGGCGCAGCCGGCTGACGCTGCCGTGGGAAGTGCGGGTGTATCCCGCGCTCACCACGCTGCGGCGCCGCGCGGCCGTGGCGCAGGCGCTGCGCCGTCGCGAGCTGGGGCGCCAGCCGTTGCGCCGTCTGGGCGAGGGCCGGCTGTTCGAGTCGCTGCGGGACTTCGTCCCCGGGGACGATCCGCGGCTGATCGACTGGAAGGCGACCGCCCGCCGCCGCAAGATGATCACCCGCCAGTTCGAGGCCGAGCGGCGCCAGCAGGTGCTGCTCGTGATCGACGCCGGCCGCCTGATGACGGCCGACGTTGCGGGCGTGGCGCGCATGGACTATGTCGTGCAGGCCGCGCTCGAGCTGGCGTACGCCGCGGCCCAGCACGACGACAACGTCGGCGTCATGGTATTCGCCGACGGCGTGAAGCACTTCGTGGCGCCGCAGCGCGGCCGCCGCGGCCTGAAGCAGGTGATCGACGTGCTGGCCGAAGTGGCTCCGACCCTGGTGGAGCCGGATTATCCCGGCGCGTTCCGCTACCTGGCGGCCCGCAACCGCAAGCGGGCGCTCACCGTGGTCTTCACCGACGTGATCGACCGCTTCGCGTCCGAAGCGCTGGTCGCGAACCTCGCGACGCTCCGGCCCCGCCACCTGCCGCTCGCGGTGACGCTGCGCAATCCCGAGCTGGACGGGCTGGCCGCCCTGCGCCCGGAGACGGAACGCGATGCCTGGCGCAAGGCGGCGGCGGAAGAGCTGCTGCGCTCGCGCGAAGAGGCGCTGTCCCACATGCGCCGGGCCGGGGTGCTGGTCCTGGATGTCCCCCCCGCCCGGGCCGCCGAGGCCGTCGTGGACAAGTACCTGGAGCTGAAACGGCGCGGGCGGCTGTGAGATAGCTGGCGACGGAACCCGTTGGCCTGTAGGTTGATGGACCATCTGACCGACGGATTCTCGACCATGGGTTTTCCCGTTCGCGCCCTCGGGCTCGGCGCCGCGTGGGCGGTCGCCCTCGTTTCCTGTAACGTCCCCACCGACAAGAGCAAGGACATCCAGGTGCTGGTCCGCCCGTCGGACAGCCTGGCGGTGCGGGGCATCATCGGCAAGGGCAACCGCGACTCGGTGTACGCGTTCGCGTTCCGCGTCACCGCCGCGGGCGACACGCAACCGCTGCCGAACGTGGACCTCGCCTGGACGTCGAGCGATCGCACCATCGCCACCGTGGAAGGCGCACAGAACGGCGCCGCGGAAGTCACGGGGATCAACGACGGGTTCGCGACCATCACCGCGCAGGCGGTGGCGTTCGACCAGTCCAATGCGGGGACGACCCAGGTCCGGATCGCCAGCTCGTTCATCGTGGACAGCGTGCGTCCCAGAACGGTCCGCTACGGCGACACCCTGAACGTCTACGGCGTCGGCGTGCACCTCGCCTTCTTCTGGTCTCTGGGGAGCGGTTCGCTCATCGAGGACCTGGGGGCCTTCAGCGGCAACCTCTCGGGGCTCGAGCGGCACGTCTTCTGGGTCCCGCCGCCGTCCTCGACCGACCTCCCGTTCTTCTTCGGCTCGGGATTCTTCGGCTCGACCACCGACTCCATCACGGTCGACCCGCGCGACATCTTCGAGCCCGATACGCTCGCGCCGGGCGTGATTCCCATCAACGGGCCCGGCGTCTTGCGGCAGCAGATCGCGCCGCTGCCGGTGCTGTTCTTCAATCCGGCGCTGGCGTTCGAGCCCGTGACGTCGGGCTTCCAGGACATCGACTGGGTGCGCTTCGATCAGAGCGACTCGGCGCCGGTGTCGATCCTGGTGCATTCTGATGTGTTCGGCGACACCGCGTTCGCGTTTATCAGCGACTCGCTGTTGAACTGCGGTCCCTCTAGCGTCGATGTCTGCTTCAACCCGCCGACCGGGTGGTTCTTCACGCCTGGCCGGCAGGTGTGCACCAACGGCCGTCCCTTCAGCTATCCGACGCAGCCGCGCGTGCCGACGTTCGTCGTGTCCTTCAAGAAGTCACCGGCGCACCAGTTGCACTTCCTGCAGTTCTACTCGCGCGAAGGACGCTACGAGCTGACCGCCGTGCGGGGATACCTGCGGGGCGACAAGAACATCCCGCCCGACCGGTTCGAAGACAACACGATGTGCTTCCAGGCGGATTCGAACTTCTTCGACTCGGTGGGCGTCGCGCGAAAGCAGATCCAGGTGGGGGTGGCGTCGCCGTTCGGGGTCGGGCCCTTCGGCGATTCGCTGCTGACGATCAGCGTGCCGTACGACGTCGACATGTACCGTTTCCGGGCCAACTCGTCGATTTTCGCGAGCGATACGCTGGTTACGATCCAGACGAAGTCGCGGCTGCAGGGCGGCGTCGATCCGTCCGATATCGACGTGTACGTGTACGGCCCCAACGGTGGCTTCCTCGGGTCGTCCACGGCGATCGGCTCGAACGAAGCGGTCACCGTCCGGGCGTTCCCCGGTGAGTACTACGTGCTGGTGGTCGACGTCGCCGGGCAGCCGACCGTGTACTCGATGTGCATCGCGAAAGGGACCGGCTGTACGCCGCCCGGGGCCGCGCCGCCGGCGCGCGTCACCGCCAAGCCGCACACCTGGGTGCGACCGGGCGCCGCGGCGGCCCCGGCCATCAACGCGTCCGATCCGAGGCGGCTATTACCACGCCGGTAACGCAGTGCGTCAAGTGTCACGCGACGCTCCCCGATAACAGCCGGTTCTGCTTCGCCTGCGGAGCCGACCAGACGGGGGGCGGCGTGGACGCGCAGTCGTCCGGGCCGGTCGAAATCCTCCAGGCGCGGCTGCAACGGCTGGTCCAGGGCAAATACGAGATCCGGCGGCTGCTCGGCAAAGGCGGCATGGGCGCCGTCTTCCTGGCGCACGACCTGACGCTCGAGCGTGAGGTGGCGATCAAGGTCCTGCCGCCCGACTTTTCCACCGATCCCCAGGTCATCAAGCGGTTCCAGCAGGAAGCGAAGACGGCCGCCAAGCTCGACCACAACAACATCATCCCGATCTACCGGGTCGAGAGCGAAGACGGCCTCAACTATTTCGTGATGAAGTTCATCTCCGGCACGTCGCTCGAGGACGTGCTGGAGTCCAAGCAGCCGCTGACCTACGACTACGTGCAGCGGATCCTGTGGGAAGCCGCCTGCGCCCTGGGGCACGCGCACTCCCGCGGCGTGGTGCACCGCGACGTGAAGCCGGCCAACATCATGTTCGACCACGACGGTCGCGTGATGCTCACCGACTTCGGCATCTCGAAGGCCTTGCAGTCGGCCAGCGGGCTCACCGGCACCGGCATGATCATCGGCACGCCCCACTACATGGCGCCCGAGCAGGCCAAGGGGCAGCCGGTGGACGGCCGGGCCGACCAGTACTCGCTGGGCGTCGTGGGATACCGCCTGCTCGCGGGCTCGCTCCCGTTCAGCGGCGATTCGGTCCACACGATCCTCTACAAGCACATCTTCGAGGAGGCGCCGCGGGTCTCGCAGCTGCGCCAGGACATTCCGCGCTACCTCACCGACGCGATCCAGCGCGCCCTCTCGAAGGAGCCGGCGCAGCGCTTCCCGACGATGGAGGAGTTCGCCACCGCCATCTGGCCGGAGCAGCCGGTGTCGGCGACGGGCAAGGCGACGCCGCGTCCGGTGCTGCAGCGGCCCCCGACCGCGCCGGCGGCGCGCGGACCCGTGACGGCCGATACGCCGACCGAGCACGTCGCGTCGGCCGCCTCGGCCGCCGCTCCCACGACCCCGCTGCCGTCGGTCCGTCCGCGCACGATGCCCGCTGCCGCCGCGCGCCCGACGCCCCGGAAGTCTTCGAAGGCCGGGATCTTCGTCCTGCTCGGGGTCGTGGTCCTGGCTGCCGGTGGGTACTTCGTGCTGAGTAGCCGGAACGGCGCGAAGGGCGGCGGCGAGCCGTCGGCGACGACCACCGAGCCGGCGATCACCCCGGCCCCGGCACCGGGACCGGCCGTCACCCCGCAATCCACCGCGGTCGCGACGCAGACACCGGGCACGACCGTCACGACGCCGCCCGCGGACGTCGCGACGCCCACGCCGCGGCCCCAGGCCTCCGATCGACGCGCGACCCGGCCGCCGGCGCGCCAGCCGGCGCCCGTGCGGCCCACGCCGACGCCCGTGACGCAGCCGCCGGTGCAGCAGCCACCGGCGGCACCCGTGGTCGAGCAGGGGTTCCTGACGATCGATTCCGACCCGGCGGGCGAGGTGTTCATCGACGGCATCGACGTCGGGCCAACGCCGCTGTTCAACCAGCCGGTGAAGGTGGGACGGCACACGGTGCGGATCGAAGCCCCCGGATACAAGACCGCGACGCAGGCGGTCGATGTGGTCGCCGGCAACCCCGTACGCAAGCGGTTCACGCTGATTCCCGAATGAGGATGCACGCGATGCGCTACACGCTCGGCTTGCTCGCTCTGCTCGCACCCGCGGCCGTCGCCGCGCAGCAAACGGTGCAGAACGCCACGCTGCAGCAGGCCATCCAGGCCTACGAGGCGCTGGATTTCCCCAAGGTGATCGTCCAGGGGCGCGCCGCCCTGCGGCAGCGTCTGACGGCCGCCGAGCGCGCACGCGCCGAAGAGCTGCTCGGGTTCGCGTTCAGCGCCACCAGCCAGCCCGACTCGGCGATCAGTGCGTTCCGGGAAGCCATCCTGCTCGATCCCGACCGACAGCTCGATCCGCGCCGCGTCTCGCCCCGTATCACGGGCTACTTCAATGCCGCCCTGGGGCAGGTGCTGGTCGTGCGGCAGCTCAAGGTCGACAGCGCGCGGTTCATCAGCGGTGCGGCGGGAAGCGGCGTCCCGATTCGCTTCACCGTGACGAGCCCGGCGCGCGTGCGCACCCGGGCGATCAACGGTAATAATGCGCTGCTCATCGATTCGAGTATCGTGGCCGGGACCTTGAACCTCCGCTGGACCGGCATGCTCGCCAACGGCGACCCGGTGCCCGGCGGCAAGTGGACGATCGTCGTCGAAGCGTTCGGCGCCGGACAGAACACCTTCTCGGTCTCCCAGGAAGTGCAGGTCACGGCCGGTGCGGTGGACACCGTTCCCCATCTGACGGCTCTTCCCGGCTACACCGAGCTCCCCGAGACCGAGATCCCGCCGCAGAGCGGCCGGCCGCTCGGGATCGCGCTGCTCTACAGCGGCTTCGCGGGCGCCGGCGCGCTGGCGCTGAACAACGGCGATCTCGGCACGTCCACCGGACGGGAAATCGGCGTCGCGGCCGGGGCCGCGCTGATCACCGGGTTCGTGATGATGCTCAAGAAGCCCGCGCCGCGACCGGCGCTCGGCAACATCCAGTACAATCGCCTGCTCAAGGAGCAGCTCGCGCGCCGCAACACCGATATCGCACAGCAGAACGCCCAGCTGCGCCGCCAGGTCCAGCTCTCCGTCGTGCCGATCGCCAGGGGGACCCGATGAACCGCGTGATGGTGCTGACCAGCCTGCTCGCCGCGACCGGAGTGTCGGCTCGGGCGCAGACCGTCCTCCTCGGTGTGCATGGCGCACTCGGGGACTATCGCGAGGTTTCGCCGAATCTGCGCTTTCGCGGTACCGGCATCGGGGGGTCCCTGGCGCTCCGCGTCGGCCGCTTCAGCGCCGAGGGAGCCGTGACGCGCATGAGCTACGATCCGCGCGACAAGACCGGCGGCGACTCGAGTTTCCATTCATCGCAGATCGACGCCCGCCTCGGCGTGGACGTCGCGGCGGGGCTCACGGCGGAGGTGGGCTTGCTGCGCCGCACCGTCGATCCCGAGCTCTCCGCCCAGGAGATGGGGGCCGCGCGCATCGGCGTCCGCTACTCCAAGCTCATCGGTCCGGGCGCGACCGTCGCGTTGCGCGGCAATTACCTCGCCGGCGCCAAGTTCACCGGCCAGGGCTCGGCCGGCCTCGCGTTCGAGCTCGGCCTGCTGGTGTCGGTCGGGCCGCAGAACGGCCGGTACCGCCTGACGGCGGACTACGGCTTCCAGCGGATCGATCGCAAGGTCGGCACCGCCAAGACGCCGATCCAGCAGTCGCTGGTACGGCTCGGCGTGGCGGTGGGATTCTGAGGATGGCAGTAGATTTCTCTCCGTGATACACGCCTATCCCGCCGGCCACGTCTTCTATCGCAAGCTGACCAAGCCCTTCCCCGAGATCGTGCGCGGGGAGGGGTGCTGGCTCGAGGACGCCGACGGCAAGCGCTACCTCGACGCCGTGGGCGGCGCGTTCGTCGCGTCGCTGGGCCATGGCAACGTCGAAGTCGCCGACGCCATGGCGGAGCAGGCGCGGCGGGTCGGCTATGTGAACGGGACCGCGTTCACCACCGGCGCCGCGGAGCAGCTGGCCGCCGAGTTGGCGGCGACGCTCCCCGGCGATCTCGATCATCTGTACTTCCTCTCGAGCGGGTCGGAGGCGGTCGAAGCGGCGCTCAAGCTGGCGCGCCAGTACTGGGTGGAGCGCGGGATGCCGGGGAAGCACAAGATCATCGCGCTGGCCCCCGCCTATCACGGCAACACCCTGCTCGCGCTGTCGGCCTCGGCGCGCGAGCACTACAAGACGATGTTCGGCGACTGGCTGGTGGACGTGATCCGCGTTCCCGTCCCCTGCTATCGCTGTGCGTGCGGCGGGATCGATGCCACCTGCCCGACTTGCAGCGGGACCGCGCTGGAGCAGGCCATTCACGCGGCGGGCGCGGACACGGTGGCCGCGTTCATCGCCGAGCCCGTGGGCGGTTCCTCCACCGGGGCAGCGGTGCCGGCGCCCGACTACTTCCGCGTGGTGCGGGAGATCTGCACCCGTCACGACGTTCTCTTTGTGGCGGACGAGGTGCTCTGTGGTGCCGGGCGGACCGGGACGTGGTGGGCCATCGAGCCGTTCGGCGTCGTGCCCGATCTCATGACGATCGGCAAGGGGATCGCGGGAGGCTATGCGCCGCTCTCGGCCGTCGCTGCCCCGCGGCGCATCGTGGACGTGCTGGCCGCAGGCACCGGCAGCCTGCTGCACGCCCAGACCTTCTCGTTCCATCCGGTCGCCTGCGCCGCGGGGCTCGCGACGGTGCGCTACCTGAAAGCGCACCGGCTGGTGGAGCGCTGCGCCGAGCTGGGCGTCGTGTTCCATGAGAAGCTCGCCGCACTGACCCGACTGCCGCACGTCATGGCGATCCGCGGCCGCGGGCTGCTCGCCGGGGTGGAGCTCGTGGAGGACGCACGGTCGTGGGCGCCGCTGCCGCGCGCGCTGAAGTTCGCGGAGACGTTCACGGAGCAGGCGCTGCGGGCAGGGTTGGTCGTCTGGCCCAACGTCGGCCACGTGGACGGGACGAACGGCGACCTGGTGATGCTGGCCCCGCCGTTCATCATCACGGCCGCGGAAATCGACGAGCTCGTGACCCGCTTCGGCGTGGCGCTGGAGCGGACGCGTGCCACCCTCGCGGTGTCCGTCTCATGAGCAAGATCACCTACACGTCCACGGACGTCGACCTCGAAGCGTTTCACCGTCAGTTCGACTCGGCCCTCGCCCGGGTGCGCGGCGCGGCGGGCGCGGATCACCCCAGTGTGATCGGCGGAGAAGCGGTCGTGCCGGCGGGCGCACCACTGGTGGATGTGACGCCCATCGATACGAGCGTGGTGCTGGGACGCTTTGCGGCGGCGGGACGGCCCGAGGTCGACCGGGCGGTCGCGGCGGCCCGGGCCGCCCAGGTGGACTGGGCGCGCAGCCCTTGGCGGGAGCGCGTCGGTGTCCTGCGGCGCGCGGCGGCGCTGATCCGCGAGCGCAAGTTCGATCTGGCGGCGCTGATGAGTCTCGAGGTCGGCAAGAACCGGCTGGAGTCGATGGGCGACGCCGAAGAATCGGCGGACCTGATCGACTATTACTGCCAGCAGGTGGAGCAGGCGAACGGCTTCGTGCGCGAGATGGCGAAGGTCACCCCGGTCGAACGGAATACGGACGTGCTCCGGCCCTACGGGGTGTTCGCCTGCATCGCGCCGTTCAACTTCCCGCTCGCGCTGTCCACCGGCATGTCCGCGGCGGCGCTCGTCGCCGGCAACGCGGTGGTCTACAAGCCCTCCGAAGACACGCCCTGGACGGGTCTCAAGCTGTACGAGGTGTACCGCGACGCGGGACTCCCGACCGGTCTCTTCAACTACGTCGTGGGGCGCCGCGAGGAGATCGGCGACTATCTGTGGCAGCACGAGGGCGTGGACGGCGTCGTGTTCACCGGCTCCAAAACGGTGGGACTCCGCATCCATCACGGCATCTCGACGCGCTGGATCAAGCCGGCGCTCATGGAGCTCGGGGGGAAGAACGCTTGCCTCGTCATGGCCTCGGCGGACCTCGACGCCGCCGCCGACGGCGTGATGCGCTCGGCGTTCGGGCTGCAGAACCAGAAGTGCAGCGCCACCTCGCGCGTGTACGTGCATCGCGCCGTGGCGGGGGAGTTCGTGGAGCGGTTGCTCGAAAAGACGGCCGCCATGCGGATCGGCGATCCGACCGAGCGCGATGTGTACTTCGGTCCTGTGATCAACGAGCGCGCCGTGGCCCGCTACGAGGCATCGGTCGCCCAGGCGAACCTCGAAGGCAAGGTCCTTGCGGGCGGCCGCCGACTGACCGAAGGACCGCTCGCGAAAGGGCACTACGTGGCTCCCACGGTGGCGCGGCTGCCGCTCGAGAGTACGCTCTACCGGGAGGAGCTGTTCGTGCCGCTGCTCGCCGTGGGTGAGGTCCCGGGTTTCGATGAGGCCATCGCCGAGACGAACAAGGCGGACTACGGCCTGACGGCCGGCATCTTCACGGGCGAGCCGCGCGAGATCGAGCGGTTCTTCGACGAAGTCCAGGCCGGCGTGTGCTACGCCAACAAGCGGACCGGCGCCACCACCGGCGCCTGGCCCGGAGCGCAGCCGTTCTGCGGCTGGAAGGGCTCGGGCTCGACCGGCAAGGGCGGGTGCGGGCCGTACTACGTCGCGCAATTCATGCGGGAGCAGAGCCGCACGGTGATCACATCATGAGCGCGTCCACTCGCGATTATCCCCGCATCATCGTCCCGCCGCCCGGTCCCAAGGCCCGCGCCGTCGTGGCCCAGCACAATGCATATGCCTCGACGTCGTATCCCAAGGAGTATCCGCTGGTCATCGCCGGCGGCGAGCGGGCGATGGTGGAAGACGTGGACGGCAATCGCTACCTCGATTTCATGGCCGGGATCGCGGTGACGTCCACTGGCTACAACCATCCCGCGGTGGTCGCGGCGGTGCGGGAGCAGGCGGGGCAGTTCCTGCACATCTGCGGCGCCGATTTCTACTTCGCCGGCTTCTCCCGGTTGTGCGAGCGGCTCGCCAAGCTCGCGCCCGGCCCGAGTCCGAAACGCGTCTTCCTCTCCAATTCGGGGGCGGAAGCGGTCGAGGGGGCGATGAAGCTGGCGCGGCACTCGACCGGTCGGGCGGCGTTCGTCGCGTTCACGGGATCGTTTCACGGGCGGACCTACGGCGCCCTGTCGCTCACCGCCAGCAAGGCGGTCCAGCGCGCCGGCTTCGGACCGTTCCTGCCCGAGGTCTACCACGTCCCCTATCCCTATCAGTACCGCTGCGATTTTTGCCGAGGCGAGCCGCAGTGCACCCGGGGGTGCGTGCGCCACATCGAGGAGGATCTGTTCGGCCGCCGCCTCGCGCCACAGGACGTCGCCGCGATCGTCGTCGAGCCGATCCAGGGCGAGGGCGGCTACGTGGTGCCGCCGGACGGTTTCCTGCGGGACCTGCGGGCGCTGTGCGACCGGCATGGCATCCTCTTGATCTGTGACGAGGTGCAGTCGGGCATCGGGCGCACGGGCAAGATGTTCGCGTGCGAACACGAGGGGATCGAGCCCGACGTGATTACGGTCGCCAAGGGCCTGGGATCGGGGATGCCGATCGGCGCGCTGATCGCGAAGGCGTCGGTGATGAAATGGGGCCCGGGCGCCCACGGCTCGACGTTCGGCGGCAATCCCGTGAGCTGCGCCGCCGCGCTCGCGACGTTGGACCTCGTGGAGGGCGAGTTCATGGCGAACGCGCGCGTACAGGGCGAGCGGCTGCTGGCGGGCGTACGGCGACTCGCCGAGAAACACCGCGCGATCGGCGAGGTCCGCGGGCGCGGGCTCATGATCGGGATCGAGTTCGTCGCCGACCGCGCCACGCGCGCGCCCCATCCCGATCTCGTCGCGAGGCTCGAGCCTCTCGCCTTCTCGAAGGGACTGCTCCTGCTCGGCGCGGGGAAGAGCTCGCTGCGTCTCGCCCCGCCGCTGGTGGTGGACGACTACGACGTCGATACCGCGCTCTCCATCCTCGACCAGTGTCTTGCCGAGTTGGGCTGACGTCTGATGTCTGACGTCTCAAAAGTGGTGTCGATGAAGACCGCCATCGCCGAGCACGTCCACGACGGCGACACCGTCGTCATCGAAGGCTTCACCCACCTCATCTGTTTCGCGGCCGGCCACGAGATCATCCGCCAGCGGCGCCGCGACCTCACCCTCGCCCGCCTCACGCCGGACCTCATCTACGATCAGATGATCGCGGCGGGGTGCGCGAAGAAGCTCGTCTTCAGCTGGGCCGGGAATCCCGGCGTGGGGTCGCTCCACGCCTTCCGCCGCGCCGTGGAAGGGAAGGGCCCGGCGTTGGAGATCGAGGAGTACTCTCACTTCGGCATGGTCGCCCGGTTCGAAGCCGGGGCCGCGCGCCTGCCGTTCTGGACGATGCGGGACTACGCCGGGACCGATCTGCCCCGCGTCAACCCGCAGATCCGCTCGGTCACCTGTCCCTACACCGGTGAATCGCTGGCCACGGTGCCCGCGCTCAATCCCGACGTCACCATCGTGCACGCCCAGCGCGCGGACGCCGCGGGGAACACCCAAATCTGGGGCCTCGTCGGTGTGCAGAAGGAGGCGGCCTTCGCGTCGCAGCGCGTGATCGTCGTCGTGGAAGAGCTGGTGGACACCGCGGTGATCCGCGCCGACCCGAATCGCACCCTGATCCCCGGTATCGTCGTCGCCGCGGTTGTCGTCGAGCCGTGGGGGGCACACCCGTCCTACGCGCAGGGCTTTTATGACCGCGACAACGACTTTTACGTCGCCTGGGAGGCGATCTCCCGCGATCCGGCGAAGCTGGCCGCCTACCTGGACGAATACGTCTACGGCCTGCCGGACCGCGCCGCCTATCTCGCCCGGCACCCCGGCCTGGTGCCGCGGCTCCAGGCGCGCGCGCAGCTGAGCGCCGGAGTGAACTACGGCTTCTAGCGCCGCCTATTCGGCCGACGAGATGATGGCGTCCGTCGCCGCGCGCGAGCTGGCCGACGGCGAGGTCGTATTCGTCGGCATCGGGCTCCCCAACCTCGCCTGCAACCTCGCCCGGGCCACCCACGCGCCCAATCTCGTATTGATCTACGAGTCGGGCGCCGTGGGTGCGGTCCCCGAGCGGCTGCCCGTTTCGATCGGCGATCCGGCGCTCGTCACCGGATCGCTCATGGTCTGCGGCATGGCCGACGTGTTCCAGTGCTTCCTGCAGAATGGCCGCATCGAGGTCGGGTTCCTGGGCGGCGCGCAGGTGGACCGCTGGGGCAACATCAACACCACCGTCATCGGCGACTACGCGCATCCCAAGGTGCGGCTGCCGGGCTCGGGCGGCGCCTCGGAGATCGCCGCGCACGCCCGGCGCACGTTGGTGATGGCGAAGCTCGATCCGCGCGCGTTTCCGGCGGACGTGGACTTTCTCACGAGCCCGGGTCACCGCTGCCGGGGCGTGCCGCGGCGCGACCTGGGGCTTCCCGGCGCCGGTCCCGTGAAAGTCATCACGGACAAGGCGATCCTCGAAGCCGACCCCAGGTCCGGAGAGCTGGTTCTTGGCGCGCTCTATCCCGGCGTCAGCGCCGACGACGTCCGTGCGGGCGTCGGGTGGCCGCTCGTGGTGCGCACCACGTTGCTCGAGGTCGCGCCGCCGGCCGCGGTCGATCTGCGGCTGCTCCGGGAGGTTCTCGATCCGAAGCGACTCTTTCTCAGGGGATGATGGCATGATCCTGCTCGTGCTCGCCGCGTCGCTCGTCGTGCAGCAGCCCGCTGCCGCTTCCAAGCCGAGGGCCCGCGATCTCGGGGTGCCGTTCGACGGCACGCCGGGGCCGCTGAACGCGATCACCGACGTGGCGGGTGTCGAGGTCGGGCAGGTGACGCTGATCTCGGGGAGCGGTCCGCTCGTGGTCGGGAAGGGGCCGGTGCGCACTGGCGTCACCGCCATTCTGCCCCGCGGCCGCAAGGCGGGGGGGGACCCGGTGATGGCCGGCTGGTTCACACTCAACGGCAACGGCGAGATGACCGGCACCACCTGGCTCGAGGAAACCGGGTTTCTGCGCGGCCCCGTGATGATCACCAATACTTACTCCGTTGGCGTGGTGCGCGACGCCGTCGTGGGTTGGCTGGTCAAGCAGGGACTCGACTGGGATTGGTCGCTGCCGATCGTCGCCGAGACCTGGGACGCCACGCTGAACGACATCAACGGGTTCCACGTGACGAAGGACGACGCGTTCCGGGCCCTCGACAGCGCGCGCAGCGGGCCGGTGGCGGAGGGCGACGTGGGCGGCGGCACCGGGATGATCTGCCACCGCTTCAAGGGCGGCATCGGAACTGCGTCGCGTCGTTTCACGATCGAGGACAAGACCTACACCCTCGGCGTCCTCGTCCAGTGCAACTACGGCTCGCGTGCCCAGCTGCACGTCGCGGGCGTGCCGGTCGGCACGGAGATCCCCGACCAGCTGCCCTGTTTCGCGGGTCCGGGTGAGCCACAGGGCGAGGAACGGTTTCCGCGCTGTCAAGGAGCGGGGAGTGGAGGATCGGGAGGTGCCGCGGGGGCGGAGCAGGGCTCGATCATCGTCGTCGTCGCCACCGACGCACCGCTCCTTCCGCATCAGCTCAAGCGGGTCGCGAAACGCGTGACGCTGGGCATCGCCCGCATGGGTGGCATCGGCGGCGACAGCTCGGGCGACATCTTCGTCGCGTTCTCGACCGCCAATCCCGGCACCGCCACGGCGACCGGCCACCCGTCCGCGACGTGGGTGCCCAACGAGGAGATCAACCCGATCTTCGAAGCGACGGCGCAAGCCACCGAAGAAGCCGTCGTGAACGCGCTGGTCGCGGCCGAAACGATGACCGGCGCCAACGACGTGCGCGTGACCGCGCTGCCGCACGACCGGCTGCGCGCGGCGCTGCAGAAGTACAACCGGCTGGTGAAATGAGACTGCGTTGGCGGTGGGGGATCGGGTGTGGGGTGCTCGCGATGCCGCTCGCCGCACAACGGGATACTGTGCTGCGCCAGGTCCGGCTGCCGCACGCCTACTACTGGCTCGAGATGTACGTCCCGCAGGTGACGAGCGGGCCGTCGGCCGCGACCTGGTCTGCCGACGGACGGGACCTCATCTACTCCATGCAGGGCACGTTGTGGCGCCAGCGCGTAGGGGACTCGGTCGCCGTACAGCTCACCGATGGTCCGGGCTATGACTTCCAGCCCGACTGGTCGCCCGACGGTCGGACCGTCGTCTTCGCGCGCTGGTCGAACGAGACGATCGAGCTCGAGCGGCTCGACCTCGCCTCCGGCAGCGTGACCGCGCTCACGGCGAACGGCGCCGTGAACCTCGAGCCGCGCTGGTCGCCCGACGGCGGCCGGATCGCGTTCGTGTCATCAATGGTCAACGCCCGCTGGCACGTCTTCGTGGCGTCGCTCACGGGCGGCACGCTCGACACGCCGGTCCGCATCACCGAGGACAAGGACAGCGGCCTGCCGCGCCGGTACTACAGCCGCTGGGATCACTACCTCTCGCCCACCTGGTCGCCCGATGGCCGGGAGCTGCTGCTCGTCTCGAATCGCGGGCACATCCACGGCTCGGGAGGATTCTGGCGCGTGCCCGCCGAGTCCGGGGGCGTGATGCGCGAGGTGCGCTACGAGGAGACCAACTGGAAAGCCCGGCCCGATTGGTCGCCCGACGGGCACCGCGTCGTCTACAGCTCCTACCTTGGCCGGCAATGGAATCAGCTCTGGCTCATGACGCCCGAGGGCGGCGATCCGGTGCAATTGACGTACGGGGAGTTCGATGCCACCGCGCCGCGCTGGTCGCGGGACGGAACGCGGATCGCCTACGTCTCGAACGAGGGTGGCAACACCTCACTCTGGGTGCTCGAGGTGCCGGGCGGCGCCCGCCGGCGGATCGCGGCGGGGGAACGACGCTTCCTGCATCCGGTCGCCCGGTTGCGGTTGAGTCTGGTGGATCGCGCTACCGGCAAGCCGCTCGCCGCGCGGGTCCGCGTCACCGGTCCCGACGGGCGGGGATACGCGGCCGATGACGCGTGGCGTCAGGCTGACCTGGCGTTCGACCGCGCCGAGCGGGCCGCCCCCTACGAGTACGTCGCCGTGGATGGCTCGGCCGACATCACCGTGCCGGCCGGGCCGGTGGCGGTGGAGGTGACCCGCGGCCCCGAATGGCGGCCGGTGCGCCGCACCGTCACGCTCGCGGCGGGAGCGCGGGACTCGTTGCGCCTCCGGCTCTCACGGCTGGCCGACCTGCCGGCCGCCGGCTGGTGGAGCGGCGACCTCCACGTCCACATGAACTACGGCGGGACCTACCGCAACACGCCCGCGTATCTGCTGCTCCAGGCGCGCGCCGAGGATCTCCATCTGGTCGAGAACCTGATCGTCAACAAGGAGCAGCGCATCCCGGACATCGGCTATTTCCGGGCGGGGCCCGATCCCCTCTCGACGCGCGACTACCAGATCTACCACGCGCAGGAATTCCATACCGGCTTCTGGGATCACGTGGGTGTGCTCGACCTGCACGATCACTATCTGCTGCCCGACTACGCGGGCTATGCGAACACCCCGCTGGCGAGCCTGTACCCGCCCAATGCGATCGTCGCCGACCTGGCGCATGCGCAGGGTGGACTCATGGGCTACGTGCACCCCTATGATGCCCGGCCCGATCCGGCCGACAGCACGGCGGGACTGACGTCCGAGCTGCCGATCGACGTCGCGCTGGCCAAGGTGGATTACCTGGAAGTCATGGGATTCTCGAACCACCTGTATACATCGGAGGTCTGGTATCGCCTGCTGAACTGCGGCTTCCGGATTCCGGCCGGTGCGGGAACGGACGCGTTTCCCAACTTCGCCATGCAGCACGGCCCGGTGGGACTCGAGCGCGTGTTCGTCCATTCGGGGCCGGTCCTCGATCACCAGCGCTTCTTGGCGGGGCTCAAGGCGGGCCGCACGTTCGTCACCAACGGTCCCTTGCTGTCGTTCAGCGTCGATGGTCATGAGCCGGGCGAGGAAGTGCCACTCCCCACTCCCCGCTCCCTGGCAGTCCATGTCGCGCTGCACTCGATCGTCCCCGTCGACCATCTCGAGATCATCGCCAACGGGCAGATCGTGGCCTCGATCGCGCTGCACGGCGACCGAACCACGGCCGACACGACCGTACCGGTTCCGGTGCAGGCGAGCGGGTGGCTCGTGCTTCGCGCCCGGGGCGACGGGCCGCGCGAGCCGGTGCTGGATCTCTACCCCTTCGCGTCCACCTCTCCCGTCTATGTCACGGTGAACGGGGCCCCGGCGCGATCGGCCGAGGACGCGCGGTTCTTCGTGCGTTGGGTCGATCGGGTCGCTCAGGCGGCGGCGGCCCGGACCGACTGGAACACCGCGGCGGAGCGAGACACGACGTTGGCGCTCCTGGCACGGGCGCGATTGGAATTTGTGCGGCGGGGCGGGGAATGATGGCGCGTCAGCGCCGAGGCTTGTCCAACACCTCGCGGACCTTGCGCACCAGCGCTTCGGGGGTGAACGGCTTCTGCAGGAACGGCACGCCGGCTTCCAGCACGCCGTGCCGTACGATGGCATCGTCGGTATAGCCGGACGTATAGAGCACCTTCGTTTCCGGGCGCAGTCGCGCCAGCTGCTCGCTCAGCTGTCGGCCTCCCATGGCCGGCATGACGACGTCGGTGACCACGAGGTGGATGGGCCCGTGGTGCCGCGCGGCGATCTCGAGCGCCAGGGCGCCATCCGCGGCGTCGAGCACCGCGTATCCACTGCGCTCGAGCATCTGCCGCACCACCGTCCGGACCGCTGCGGCGTCCTCGACCACGAGCACCGTTTCCGTCCCCCGCGGCAGCGGCGCCGCCGTGGCCGGATCGACGCGCTCGACGGCCGCTTCGATCCGCGGCAGATACACCTTGAAGGCCGAGCCACGGCCCAGCTCGCTGTAGAGCCAGATGAATCCGCCCGATTGCTTGACGATGCCGTAGATGGTGGCGAGACCCAGGCCGGTTCCCTTGCCGGCCTCCTTGGTCGTGAAGAACGGCTCGAAGACGTGCGCCTGCGTTTCCGCGTCCATCCCGGTCCCCGTGTCCGTGACCGCGAGCAGCACGTAGCGGCCCGGCTGGGCGAGCGGATGATCGTGGACGAACTCGGCGCCCAGGTCGACGTTGGCGGTTTCGATGGTGAGGCGGCCGCCCTCGGGCATCGCGTCGCGGGCATTCACGACGAGATTCATGATCACCTGCTCGATCTGTCCGGGGTCGTTCATCACCAGGCCCAGATCGGGAGCGAGGGAGGCGACCAGCTCGACGTCCTCGCCGATCAGCCGCGTGAGCAGTTTGCGGGTGCTCTCGACCACCGCATTGACGTCCAGCACGCGCGGCTGGATCACCTGCTGGCGGCTGAAGGCGAGCAGCTGGCGCGTCAGGGCGGCCGCCCCGGTCGCCGCCTTGATGATCTGGGTGAGGTCGTCGCGCTTCGGGTCCCCTTCCGCCAGGTCCTCGAAGAGCAGATCGCTGTAGCTCGTGATGACGGTCAACATGTTGTTGAAATCATGGGCCACGCCGCCGGCCAGGCGTCCCACGGCCTCCATCTTCTGCGCCTGCCGCAGCTGCTGCTCGAGCAGCTTGGGGGCGGTGACGTCGTGCACCAGGGCCACGACGCAGCGGACGCCGTCGATGTCGATCTGCTCCAGCGCCACCAGGGCATGGCGGGCCGTGCCGTCCTTGGCGCGCACCACGGCTTCGATCTCCGTGGCCGATCCGCCTCGCAGCTGGTCCATGACCCGCGCCCGGTCGGCCGGGTCGTGCCAGAAGCTGATGTCGAACGCCGTGCGGCCGATGACCTCCTCCCGGGTGCGGCCCACCATCCGCAGGAACGCGGCGTTGACGTCGAGGTACCGGCCTTCCGCCAGGGTGCTCACCGTGATCCCGATGGGGCTCGCGCGGAACACCCGCTCGAACCGCTCTTCGGATTGCCGCAGTGCCGCCTCGGCGCGGCGCCGCTCGATCCCCACCGCCATCGCATCCGCGATGGAGTTGAGTGATTTCGTCACGAACTCGGAGAACGGGGCGCGGGCGAACAGCTCCAGCACGCCGAGCACGCGATCCTGTACGATCAACGGATACCCGGCGAAGGCCACCAGGCCTTCGTGCGCGACCCAGGCCTGATCGGGTGTGTGTGGATCGGTGGCGACGTCGTTCGAGACGTAGGGCCGTCGCTCACGCGCGACCACCCCGAGGAGACCGTCGGTGATCGGGACGCTTTCCGCGACGCGATGGGCCGGCATCCCGGAGCTCGCGATCAGCTCCAGCGCATCGCCCGCTTCGGTCAAGGTCCAGATCCGGGTGAGCGCCGCGTCGAGGTGACGGATCACCGCGTCGGCACAGCGTTGCAGCGTCTCGTGGAGGGTCCCGCCCTGGGTGAGCGCGACGCCGACCTCGGCGTGCAGCTCCCCGGTGCGCGCGCGCTCGAGCAGGGCCGCCTGCGCGCGCCGTCGTTCGCGCCGCCCCTCGGCCTCGCGCAGCTCCCGCTCGATCGCGGGGATGAGGCGCCGCAGATTGCCTTTGGTGATGTAATCCTGGGCGCCGGCGCGCATGGCCTCGACCGCGATGTCCTCACCGATCGTGCCGGAGACGAAAATGAACGGCACTTCGGGGTCTCGCTCGCGCAACAGCGTGAGCGCCGCCGTCCCGCTGAACTGCGGCATGCTGTAGTCGCCGATCACCAGGTCCCAGGGGCGGGTATCGAGCGCATCGGCCATCACTTCGCGCGACTGCACGCGCCGGGGCGTGACCTCGTAGCCGGCCCGCTGCAGCTCCCGGACCAGCAGCTGATAGTCGTCGTCCGAGTCTTCTGCGATCAGCACCCGCAGCGGAACGCCCATCGGTCGCCGCCAAGAAGGGGCATCAACGTTAGGAGGGCAGCCCCGGGACGGACGTGCCCTGCCTCACAATGGGGGCAAGGGAGCGGGCTCGCTAGGGCGTCTTTCCGCCACCGGGCGGGCGGGAATACGCCACCCCGAGCGCAAAACAGCCCGGCCGGGACGGCCGGGCTGTCTTTTTCAGATGACGATGAGGCCTCAGAAGATGTTGAAGGCGCTGCTCCCGATGAGTGCCAGGGAGGGGCCCGTCCCGACCGCGGTCAACGTGTACCCGGTCCCGACATTGTTGATATTGAGGTCGTTGAACGAAGCGACCCCGCTCAGCGCCCCATGGATCTTGGTTCCCGACAACACCGACCCGACACCGCCGGCGTTCGTGCCCATCGCGACGGTGATCGTCCCGATGTAGCTCGTGGCGGTATTGCCGAACTGGTCGACGGCCGTGACCACCACGGGCGGCGTGATGGCGGCGTTCGCCGCCGTGTTGGACGGCTGCACCGAGAAGATCAGATGATCGGCCGCCGCGGGGGAAATCGCGAAGCTCCCGCTGGTGGTTCCGGTGACCCCGCTCGCAGTAGCCGACAGCGTGTAGCCCGACCCGGCCTTGTCCACGCTGAGGGTGCTGAAGGTGGCCACCCCGGAGACCGGGACTGCCGTTTGCGGCACGCCGCCCGAAAGCACGGCGCCCAGCGTGCCGGTGCCCGACGTCAGGGTGACAGTGACGGTGCCGCCGAACGTGGTGACGTTGCCCAGCGCATCGAGCGCCGTGACCTTGACTGGCGGCGCGATATTCACGCCGGCCACCGCGTCGCTCGGCGAGACGGTGAAGACGAGGTGGTCCGCCGCCCCCGCCGCAATGGAGAAGCCCTGGCTGACGTCCGACGTCAGCACGCCCGAGCTCGCCAGCAGCCGGTAGCCCGAGCCCGCCGCGTCGATGCTCAGATCGTTGAAGGTCGCGATGCCGGTGCCCGTGTTCACCGCCTGGATCGTGGTGCCCGACAGGGTCCCGCCTCCCGCGTTGACGGAGAAGGACATGGTGACGTTCGCGGCCGATCCCGTCACCCGGTTCCCCAAGGCGTCCTCGAGGTCGACCTGCATGGACGAGATCGTGGCTCCAGCGCTGGTGCTCGTCGGATCCACGATGAACGACACCTGCGACGGCGCACCGGCGTTGATGGCGAACGTGTTGCTGGTCACCCCGGCGAGCGTCGGCGCGGTGATCGAGACCCGATACCCGTTCCCCTTCTTGTTGATCGACAGACCCGAGAACGTCGCAACCCCAGCCGACGCGACCACCGTGGTGGAGCCGGACAGGGTCGCTCCGGCAGTCCCGGTCCCTCCGGTGATCGCGATCGTCACGTTTCCGGCGAAGCCCGTGAGCAGGCTGTTCGCCGCGTCGCGCGCCTCGACGGTGAACGTCGGGATCGATTGACCCGCCGTCGTCGTCACCGGCTGCGTCACGAACACCAGATGGCTCGAGGTGCTCGCCGTAATGTCGAAGGCGGAGCTGGTCGCGCCGGTCACCGTGGACGTGGCGTCCAGGGTGTGGCCGACCTGGGCCAGGTTGATGCTCAGATCGTTGAACGTCGCCAAGCCGTTCACGGCGGCTTTCGACGTCGTTCCCGCCAGTGCTCCGCCGGAAGCGTTCCCATCCGAAATCGCTACGCCGATGGTGCCCGAGAACCCGGTCGCGACGTTGCCGAACGGATCCAGGGCCGTCACCTCGACCTGCGGGGTGATCGGCGACAGCGCCGTGGCATTGGACGGCTGCACCGTGTAGACGAGGTGGTCCGCCGTCGCGGGGCTGATCGCGAAGAAGCCGCTGATGGCCGCCGACACGCCTCCCGTCCCTGTGGCCGTCAGCTTGTAGTTGGACGCGGCCTTCTGGATCGTGATGCCTGTGAACGTCGCCGTCCCGGTCGCGGCGGCCTGTGTGACCGTGCCGGCGGTGATCGTCGCCCCCGGCGCGCCGGTGTTCGGCGTGATCGCAATCGTGACGTTTCCGGTGTAGTTGACATCCAGCTGTCCGGAAGCATCGCGCGCTTCGACCGTGAAGTCCGGCGCAATGGCGACCCCCGCCGTGGCGCTGGACGGCTGCACCTTGAAGAACAGCTGCGTAGCGCTGTTCGCGATGATGTTGAACGTCGCGCTCGTCGCTGACCCGAGCCCCGATGCCGCGGCCCCCAGCTGATAGCCGTTCGCCGCGGTATTGACGGTCAGCGTCGAGAACGTCGCGACGCCGGAGATCGCGGCCTTGGTGCTTCCGGTCAGGACCGCCGTGCCGGGCGGATTCGTCGCCAGCGAGAGGACGATGTTGTTGGCGAAGCTCGTCACCGTATTCCCGAACGCGTCCTGCGCCGCGACCTTGACGGCCGGCGCCATGTTGGCGCCCACGGTGGTCTGCGACGGCTGCACGATGAACGCCAGCAGCGAAGCCGCCCCCGGCGTGATGTTGAACGCGTTCGACTGCGCCGACGTGACGCCGCCGTCGGTTGCCTGGAGCTTGTAGCCCGTCCCCACCTTGTTGAGGAACAGCGCGGGGAACGTCGCGACACCCGAGACCGCCAGCACCGACGCATTGCTCGGCGTTGCGCCCCCCGGGTTCACCGGCAGGGTCAGCCCGACCGAGGCCCCGTAGGTCGTGTTGATGTTCCCGATCGCGTCCTTGGCGACGACGGTCACGTTCGGCGTGATCGTCGAACCCGCTGCGGCGCTCGTCGGCTGGACGGTGAAGATCAGCTGCGTCACCGTCCCGGCGTCGATATTGAATGCCGCACTCACCCCTGCGGTGAGGCTACCGCTGGTCGCGGTGAGGGTGTAGGCCGTTCCGGCGCTGTCGATGGACAGGCCGGAGAAGTTGGCCACGCCCGTCGCCGGGGTTTGCGAGGCGGTGCCCGAGAGCACGGCGCCCGTCTTACCCGAGCCGCTCGTGATGGCGACGCCGATGTTGGTCGCGTAGGCGGGATCGGTATTCCCCAGCGCATCCTGCGCGCGGACCGTGACCGTCGGAATCGCCTGTCCGGCGACCGTGGTGACGGGATTGACGGTGAAGGCGAGCTTCGTCGCCGTCCCTGCGGTGATGGCGAACGTCCCGCTCGTCGCGTCGCCGAGGCTCGTCGCCGTTGCCCTCAGCGTGTACCCCGTCCCCGCGCTGTCGACGCTCAGATTGGAGAACGTCGCGACGCCGTTCGTCGGGGTCACGGTCTTCGTGCCGGACAGGGTGGCGCCCGCCGTCCCGCTCCCGCCGGTGATCGCCACCGCGATGTCGCCGCCGAAGCTCGACACCGTGTTCCCCAACGCGTCCTGGGCCGCCACGATGATCGGCGGGGAAATCGCGGCGCCCGCTGTGGTCGTGCTGCCCGGCTGCACCGTGAACGCCAGCACCGACGCCGTGCCGGCCGCGATGTCGAACGAGTTGCTGGTCCCGGCGCTGGCGCCGCTCGCCGTGGCTTGCAGCGTATAGCCGCTGCCCGCCTTGTCGATGCTGAGGTTCGAGAACGTCGCCACACCGCTGGCGGCGGGTAGGGTGACCGTTCCCGAGAGCGTGCCGCTGCTCGGGTTCGCCGCGATCGCCACGGTGACGTCGCCCGCAAAGCCGGTCACCGTGTTGCCGAACGCGTCCTGCCCCGCCACCAGCACGTTGGGCTGGATCGTGGCCCCCGCGACCACGTTCGTCGGCTGGCCCGTAAACACCATCTGCGACAGCGCGGCAGGAGAGATGTTGAAGGTGCTGGACGTCACGTCGGTCAGCGTCCCCGACGTGGCGTGCAGCGTGTAGCCCGTACCGCTCTTGTTGATGCTGAGGTTCGAGAACGTCGCCACGCCGTTCGTGGCCGCGATCGGCGTCGTCCCCGAGAGCGTCCCGCCGCCCGAGTTATTCCCGATGCCGAGGTCCACCTGCGACGTATACGCAGTGTCGACGTTGTTGAACGCATCGAGCGCCTGAACCACGACCGCCGGGGCGATCGACGCGCCCGCGATGGCGCTCGTCGGCTGCTGCGAGAAGGCGAGATGCGTCGCCGCGGCGGGTGTGATCTTGAACCCGTTGCTGGTTGCGCCCGTCACGCCCCCTGCCGTCGCACTCAGCGTGTATCCGTCCCCGGTCTTGTCGATGCTGAGCGTCGAGAACGTCGCGACGCCCGCCACTGCCGTCACCAGCGTCGTGCCCGAGAGATTCCCGCCACTCGGGTTGGTGCCGATGGCCACCGTGATCCCGCCCGTGAACCCGGTCGCGATGTTGTTCGACCCGTCGAGCGCCTGGACCACGACCGCCGGCGCGATCGCCACCCCGGCGACCGTGTTGACCGGCTGCACGAAGACGATCAAGTGCGTCGCCGTATTGGCGAAGATGTTGAAGGCCGTGCTCGTGGCGCCGGTGAGCGCGCCCGAGGCGGCGGTGAGCGTGTAGCCGATGCCCACCTTGTCGATGCTCGTGGCGCCGAACGTCGCCACGCCGGCTGCGGCCGCGACCGGCCCGCCACCCGTGAGCGTGCCCCCGCCTGCGTTGGTGCCGATCGCGAGCGTGACGTTGGCGGTGTAAGTGAGATCCACGTTCCCCAGCGCATCCTGGGCCGCCACCTTGATGGCGGGCGTCACCGACGCGCCCGCGGCCGTGTTCACCGGCGACACCGTGAAGACGAGCTGCGTCGCCGCCCCGGCGATGATGTTGAACGTATTGCTCGTCGCACCGGTCAGGGCGCCCGAGGTCGTCGTCAGCGTGTACCCGATGCCGCTCTTGTTGATGTTCAAGCCCGGGAACGTCGCGATACCCGCGACCGCGGCGACGCTCGCCGTTCCGGAGAGGGTCCCGGCCCCCGGATTCGTCCCGATGGCGACGACCACGTTCGCCGTATAGGCGGTGGCGATGTTTCCCTTCGCATCGAGCGCCGTCACCTTGACCGCGGGCGCGATCCCCGCACCGGCCGTCGCGGTGGACGGCTGCACGGTGAACACCAGGTGCGTCGCCGCGCCGGGAACGATGTTGAACGTCGAGCTGGTGGCGTCGGTCAGGCTCGCCGCGGTTGCGGTCAGCGTATAGCCCGTGCCGGCGCTGTCGATCGACAGCGTCGAGAAGGTGGCGATCCCCGCGGCCGCCGCGATCGTGACCGTGCCGGAGAGCGTCCCACTGTTCGGATTCGTGCCGATCGCCGCGGTCACGTTCCCCGTGAAGCTCGTGGCGAGGTTATCGAACTGATCGAGCGCGGTCACCTTGACGGCCGGCGTGATCGCCGAGCCCGCTGCCGTATTCACCGGCTGTACCGTGAAGCTCAGCTTCGCGGCCGCGGCTGGAGTGATCGAGAACGTCCCTGATGCGACCTGGGGGACGCCGCCCGACGTGGCGGTCAGGGTGTAGGCGACGCCGGCCTTGTCGATGCTCAGGTTGCTGAACGTGGCGACGCCCGCGACCGCGGCCTTGGTCAGGGTCCCCGACAGCGTCCCTGAGCCGGGGTTCGTGCCGATGGCCACCGTGACGTTGCCGGTGAAGCCGGTCACCGTGTTGCCGCCGGCGTCCTGCCCCGTGACGACCACGGCGGGCGTGATGGAGGCCCCGGCGGTGGCATTCACGGGTTGCGTGCTGAATACGAGCTGCGCCAGCGGCCCGATGGCGATGTCGAACACGTTGCTGGTCGCCGTCGAGACGCCCGTGGCTGTGGCCGAGAGGGTGTAGCCGGTGCCGGGCTTGTTGATGCTCAACCCGGTGAAGGTCGCGATGCCGGCGGCGGCCGCGACGGTCGACGTACCCGACAGAGTTCCCGCGCCGGGATTGGTGCCGATCGCGATCGTGACGTTGCTGGTGAACGCGGGCGTCGTGTTGCCCTGCGCGTCCTGCGCGGTCACCTGGATGGCGGGCGCAAGGGCCGAGCCGGCCGAGCCGCTCGACGGTTGCACGCTAAAGACCAGCTTGTTCGGCGCGCCCGGGGTGATGTTGAACGCTGTGCTCGTGGCTCCCGCCGGCGGCGCCCCCGCGGTCGGGGTCGCCGTGAACGTGTAGCCCGTGCCGACCTTGTCGATGGACAGGCCGCTGAACCCCGCGACGCCCGCGCTCGCCGTGACCGCGGTCGTGCCCGAAAGCGTCCCACTCCCGGCGTTCGTGCCAAACCCGATCGTGACGCTGCCGACGAACGTCGTGGCCGTGTTGCCGAACTGGTCACGGGCCGTGACCGTCGTCGAGATCGCCGCCCCCGCCGTGGCGTTGACCGGCTGCGTCGTGAAGGCGAGCACGCTCGCCGGACCGGCATTGATCGTGAACGCACTGCTGGCTCCGCTCGCCCCGCCGCCGTTCGCCGTAAACGTGTAGCCGGCCGCGGCTTTCGTGAGGGAGAGGTTTGTGAAGGTGGCCACGCCGCTGGAAGCGGTTGCCGTCGTGCTGCCACTGAGCGTGCCGCCACCCGGATTGGTCCCCAGGGCGATCGTCACGATGTCCTTGAAACACGTCTGTGTGTTCCCGGACCCGTCCCGCGCCGTCACGGTCACCGCGATGGGCGCTCCGGCCGCGGTGGTCCCCGGCTGGGTGGTGAACGCGAGGGTCGTCACCGCGCAGGGCGGGGTCCCGGTGTCCGAATGGCACGTCGCTACCATGAAGGCGAGGGCCGCGGCTGACCCTGCTCGCGCGAGACGGGTGAGCAGAACCGAGCGGGCGCTGGTCGAGACGGACTTGTCAGGGCGCATACGTTTTCCCTCGAGGGACGTGTTTTCGGACCGGGGGGACCAAGGTACCCTTCTCGACGACACTGTCTAGACCTTCAAGTCATAAAGTCCCATGAGGTTGTAAGTAACCATTCGACATGTGATTTCTTGCCAGAACCTTGGCCAAAACTGTCGCCGACCGTCCACAACGTCCGGTGGGAAAGACGAAGTGCCGGGCGCCCACTTCGACACCCAGCACCAGCGGGGCACCTTCTGTGCCAAAGTGTTGCGAGGGAGGGCCAGCGCCGTGGCCGTGCGGAATGCAGAGGCTGTGCACCACACTCGTCACGGTCGGTTGTGGAATCCGGACCCCACGACTGGTGCAATCGGTGGCGGAGGGCAGGGTGATGCGCCAGACGGGATTCGAACCCATGACCTTCGGCTCCGGAGGCCGACGCTCTATCCAGCTGAGCTACTGGCGCGTGTGAGGCAGCTACGAGTCGGGGCGAGAGGATTTGAACCTCCGACCTCCTGGTCCCGAACCAGGCGCGCTAACCGGACTGCGCTACGCCCCGTCTATCCGTCTACCTGTCTACCCGTCTACCCGTCTACCCGTCTACCCGTCTACCCGTCTACCCGTCTAGCAGTTAGGTGCGCCCAGGAGGAGTCGAACCCCCAACCTCTTGATCCGTAGTCAAGCGCTCTATCCAGTTGAGCTATGGGCGCCAATGAATCTCGGCGTCTGTCCGTCTCCATCCGGGCTGGGACAAAGGTGGGCGGTACTAGATTCGAACTAGTGACCTCTACGATGTCAACGTAGCGCTCTAACCAGCTGAGCTAACCGCCCGAAGACCAGACGGGTAGACGGAGAACCCGTCTACCCGTCGTGTCAGTAGCGGGGGTGGGATTTGAACCCACGACCTCCGGGTTATGAGCCCGGCGAGCTACCAGACTGCTCCACCCCGCGTCGCTTGTCGTGGAGAGCGGGAAACGGGACTCGAACCCGCGACCCCAACCTTGGCAAGGTTGTGCTCTACCAACTGAGCTATTCCCGCGCGGCCCGCAATCTAACCCGACCCATCCCTGCCGCACCACCCGGGCGGACCCGCCGCTCGCATCGTCCAGTCCGTCGTCCGTCTACTCAGCCAACCGACCAGTGGAGGCGAGGGGGATCGAACCCCTGACCTCGTGAATGCCATTCACGCGCTCTCCCAACTGAGCTACGCCCCCGTTATATTGGCCGCCCCCGGTGCCGTTCCGACGGGAACACGGCATGTTATCCGGGCGTTCTGACGGTGTCAAGCGAACCCATGAACTTTTCGTGTCGTGAGCGGTATCACGGGGCGATCTGAGCGAGCGTCACATGGCGAAGCCCAAGCGTCGCACCAAAACCGCACCCGCCAAGGCGAAGGCAGCGAAGCGCCCGGCGGCCGTGAAGCGGGCCCCGGCTAAGGCCGGGGCGCCGCTGCTGCCGCCTGTTCCCAAGGGGAAGCCGGGACGCAAGCGCGGCCGGCGCCGCGGCCTCCTGTCGGGGCTGGGGCACGAGCACGAGCGCGACATCCTCGATCAGTATCTCCACGAAGTATCGAAGACGCCGCTGCTCACACAAAAGGAAGAGATCGCCCTGGCCCGGAAGGTCCGCGCCGGCGATCAGGAGTCGATGCAGGAGCTCGTGAAGCGGAACCTGCGCTTTGTGATCTCGGTCGCCAAGAAGTATCAAAACCGCGGGCTGCCCCTCACCGACCTCATCGGGGAGGGGAACGTCGGGCTGCTGACCGCCGCCCGCAAGTTCGATCCCGATCAAGGCGTGAAGTTCATCTCGTACGCCGTATGGTGGATCCGGCAGGCCATTCTCGCCGCGCTCGCGCGCCAGGGCCGGACCGTGCGCGTGCCGCTGAACCGGACCGCGGATCTCTCCCGCATCGTGCGCACCGCCGAATACCTGCGGCAGTCGCTGCGGCGCGAGCCGACGCCCGAAGAGATCGCCGACGCCACGAAGCTGTCGCTCGAGGTGGTGCAGTCGCTGGCGGCCCTGAACACCGGGGACGTGCGGCTCGACGCGCCGCTCGATCCCGACGGAGACCGCTCGTTGATCGAGCGCTTCATCGCCGAGGACCTGCCCGACACGGAAGACCAGGCGATGGACCGCTTCCTGTCGGACGAGATCGAGAGCGCCCTGAACACGCTCCAGCGCCGCGACGCGAAGGTGCTGCGGCTCTACTTCGGGCTCGACGGCGGACGGGAGCACACGCTCGAGGAGATCGGCGGCATGCTCGGCGTGACGCGCGAGCGGGTGCGCCAGCTGCGGGACCGGGCGCTGAAGCGGCTCCGTGAAGGCGACGTCGGAAAGGCTCTGGCGAGTTTCGCGGCCTGAGAATCTGACGCACCTAAGAGGCCAGGGGTCACACCCTGGCCTCTTTTGCGTGCAGCCACTTTACCTATAGCTTTGAGCCCGTGATCGACCGCATCGGCCGGAGCGCCGTCGCCGCCGTGCGGGCGGCCGGACGGTTCGGCCAGTTTCTGGCGGACCTGGCACACGCGATTCCCGATGTGGCGACGTGGGGCAACCTCGCCCTCGTGCAGATGCGCCGCATCGGCGTGGATTCGCTCCCCGTCGCCCTGTTCATCGCCGCCTTCACCGGCATCGTCCTCGCGCTCCAGGCGTCCTATACCTTCACGGGGACCGTGCCCCTCTACGTGGTCGGCGCCGTCGTGGGGAAGACGATGATGCTCGAGCTGGGACCGGTGCTCACCGGACTGGCGCTCGCCGGCCGCGTGGGGGCGAGCGTCGCCGCCGAGCTCGGGACCATGAAGGTCACCGAACAGGTCGATGCCCTCGAGACCCTGGCCTACGACCCGCTCGCCTACCTCGTCCTCCCGCGGCTGATCGCCGGAACCCTGATGGTGCCGGTCGTGGTGGTGCTGGGGATCGTCATCGGGATCGTCACGGGGTGGATCACGAGCATGGAATTGCTCGACCTGTCCACCGCCGAGTTCGTCAAGGGTCTCAAGTTCCTCTATCGCTTCAAGGACGTCTGGTTCGGAGTGATCAAGAGCGCGAGCTTCGGGTTCACGATCACGCTGGTCGGGTGCCGGCTCGGGCTTGGCACACGGGGTGGGGCGGAAGGCGTGGGGCGCAGCACGACGCGGGCCGTGGTCGCCTCGGCGATGCTGATCCTCGTGCTCGACGCCTTCTGGGCGGTGGTGCTCCTGTGATCCGGTTCCGCGACCTCCGCAAGGCGTTCGACGGGCACGTGGTGCTCGATGGGTTCACGCTCGACGTCCGTGACGGGGAGACGATGGTGATTATCGGCCTCTCCGGCTCGGGCAAGAGCGTGGCGTTGAAGCACGTGGTGGGACTGTTGCACCCGGATGCGGGAGACGTCATCGTTGACGAGCGGGCGGTATCGACGCTCGATCGTCCCGGGCTCATGGCGTTGCGGCGTGAGATCGGGTTCGTGTTCCAGTTCGCGGCCCTGTTCGACTCGATGACGGTGGCCGAAAACGTCGCCCTGGGACTGCGCCGGCGGGGGTTGTCCGATGCGGCGATCGCCCAGCGCGTGGCCGAGGCGCTGGCCCTGGTGGACCTCGCGGGCACGGACGATCGGTACCCGGCGGAGCTCTCCGGCGGCATGCGCAAGCGCGTCGGCATCGCGCGGGCGATCGCGCTCCAGCCGCGCTACATCCTGTACGACGAGCCGACGACGGGTCTCGATCCCGTGACCTCCGCGGTGATGAATCGGCTGATGGTGCGGACCCGCGAGCATCTCGGGGTCACCGGCGTCGTCGTGACGCACGACATGATCAGCGCGTATGCGATCGGGGATCGCATCGCGATGCTGTCGGAGGGGCGGGTGCGGCAGGTCGGCAGCGTTGCCGAGATCCAGGCGACCACCGATCCGGTGGTCCGCCAGTTCATCGAGGGGCGGCCCGAGTGAAGCGCGAGAACGAATTCATCGTCGGCCTCGTCGTGCTGGTCGCGTTCGTCGCCGTCGTCGGCGGCGCCCTGTGGCTCTCGGGCGCCCACATCGGTCGCACGGAGGCCATCTATACCGCCCGGTTCCGCACCGTGGGTGGGCTGGGGGTGGGGAATCCGGTCGTGCTCCGGGGAGTGAAGGTGGGTCGGGTCGAAGCGATCCGGCTGGCGTCGGGGAACTGGGTCGAGGCCGACCTGCGTATCTACACCGGAGTGGCGCTGCCCCAGCGGCCGGCGGTCATCGCGACCTCCGTGTCGCTGTTTGGGGAGTGGGCGGCGTCGCTCGCGTCCTACGACCAGCCGCCCGATGACCCGAACGTCCGCCGCGCTCTGGCCGAGGCGCTGGCGGTGGGCGGCGGGCGCTGGCCCGGCGCGACCCTCCCCGACATCGGTCAGCTCACGGCGCAGGCGGGACGGATCGCGAACGATATCGCGACGGTGTCGGCCCGGGTGCAGACCGCGTTCGATTCCGAGGCGGTGTCGGAGCTGCGACGCTCCATCAAGGATTTCGGGATGATCGCCGACCGCCTCGCCCGGGCGGCCAACGAGCAGGCCGGCAACATCGGCACGGTGGGCGACAACCTCTCGAAGGGATCCACGGCACTGGCGCGCGCGGCGACGGTACTGGAGTCCACCCTCGGTCGGGTGGATACCGCGACCAACCAGGGGCAGCTCGCCACGATCCTGAACAATGCCTCGGCCGCGAGCCAGGACGTGCGGACGGCCTCCCAGGACCTGCGGGACCTGCTCGACGCCACCCACCGGAGCCAGGAGAGCTTCGTGCGCGTCGTCACCGCCGCTGACACGGTGCTGTCGCGGATCGCGAACCGCAGCGGCACGCTCGGCCTCCTGGTGGCCGATTCGGCCTTGTATCGGGAAACGACGCTCACGATGATCCAGCTGCGCCAACTGCTGTCGGACGTCCAGGCGAACCCGCGCAAGTACTTCACCTTCAGCGTCTTCTAACGGAGCGGCAGACGATGGCGCAGCGGCGGGCGCAACGGGCCCAGCGGGAAACGAGCGCCGGCGGAGTCGTGTTTCGCCGCGATTCCGAGGGCCGGGTGCGCTATCTCCTCATCCGCGACTCGTACCGCAACTGGGGGTTTCCCAAGGGACACCTCGAGCCGGGTGAGCCGCCGGCCGACGCCGCCCGGCGCGAGGTCGCGGAGGAGACCGGCTTGGCGGATCTGATTCTGCACGGGCCGATCCGCGTGATCGACTGGTACTTCCGTTTCCGCGGCAAGACGATCCACAAGTACTGCCACTTCTTTCTCTTCGAATCGCGCGCCGGGGACCCGGTGCCGCAGGAAGAGGAAGGCATCACGGAGTGCGCCTGGCATCCCCAGGAGGACGCGCTCGCCACGATCTCGTACGACAACGCCCGCGGGGTGCTGCGCCGGGCCGCGGAAATGGTGCGTGCCCTTGCGGCCGTCAGCGGTGGTGAGGCCGCCGGCGCGTGATGCCCGTCATTCCGGTCTGTCACCAGCGTCGCGAGGCGCGACGCGCCCTCGCGCGCGGGTATCCGCGGCGGCTCGGGGTCGTGCGGGCGTGCGGAACGCCCCAGGCCGTCCTGCGCCTGCTCGCGGTGCGGCTGGTGGACGCCATCGTCGTGGACGTGAAGTCGGAGCCGGAGCTGTGGCTCGAGGTGCCGGGCCGCTATCCACGCATCCCGCTCTTCGCGTTGTCCGCGTTCCGCCCCGACGACGGCCGGCTCCTCGCCCAGTGCCAGCGGGCCGGCTTCGCGGGCGTGCTGGTGGAACCCGTCGATCATGCGATGGCGGGGGAGTGGGTCGCCCGGCGCACTGCCCAGCAGGCCCGCCGCCGCGCGCTGGCCGATGCGCCGCGGCTCCTGCGTCTGATGGATCCGCTGCAGCTGCGCACCTGGGAAGAAGTCTGGCGCCGCGTGGCCGAGCCGACGAAGACCGTGGATTTGGCCCGTGCCCTGCGCGTGACCCGCGAGCATCTCTCACGCGAGTTTGCCGCTGGCGGGGCGCCCAATCTCAAGCGGCTGATCGACCTCGTCCGGACCGCGTGCGCCGCGGACCTGCTCGGCAACCCGGGCTACACCGTCGGCGCGGTCGCACGCATCCTCAGCTATGCCTCGCCCAGCCACCTCGCCGGGGCGGCACGCCGCGTGGCGGGCGTGGCCCCGCAGGAGCTCCGAACCCTGGGGCCGCGGGGAGTGCTGGCGGCCTTCCTGAAAGGGCGGACCCGCTCGCGCGTGTGAGCATTTCCACGAGGGGTGGCGGGGTAAGGGGACATGTGATAATTTTCACAAGCTAACCACGGACCTGGAGCGTATGGCTACCGACACCACCCTTCGCCCCGGCGAACTCAAGGACATCCTCCTCAAAGAAATCCAGGCTGCCGATCTCGCCGCGATCGACGTGCGCGAGGTCGGGACCGTGCTCGAGGTGAAGGATGGCATTGCCCGGATCTACGGCCTCACCTCCGCGATGGCCGGGGAGATGCTCGAGTTCACCGCGTCGGAGACGGGCGAGAAGGTCACCGGGCAGGCGCTGAACCTCGAAGAGGACAACATCGGCGCCGTCATCCTCGGCAACTACCTGCAGCTGCGGGAAGGCGACGAAGTCCGCCGCACCGCGCGGGTGCTTGAGGTGCCGGTCGGCAAGGCGATGGTGGGCCGGGTGGTGGACGCGCTGGGCCGTCCGGTGGACGGCTTGGGGCCGATCCAGACGAGCAAGACCCGCAAGGTCGAAGTCGTGGCTCCCGGCATCATCAAGCGGCAGCCGGTGAAGGAGCCGCTGCAGACCGGAATCAAGGCCATCGACTCGATGATTCCGATCGGCCGGGGCCAGCGCGAGCTGATCATCGGCGACCGGGGCACGGGCAAGACGGCGATCGCGGTCGACACGATCATCAACCAGAAGGGGCAGGGGGTGATCTGCGTCTACATCGCGATCGGTCAGAAGAATTCGACCGTCGCGGCCGTGGTGGAGCGCCTGAAGGAGCACGGCGCGATGGACTACACCATCGTGGTGGTGGCGTCGGCGTCCGAACCCGCACCGCTGCAGTACATCGCCCCCTACTCGGGGTGCACCATGGCCGAGTACTTCATGTACGAAGAGAAGAAGGCCACGCTGTGCATCTACGACGATCTCTCCAAGCAGGCGGCGGCCTACCGCCAGCTGTCGCTCGTGCTGCGGCGGCCGCCCGGTCGCGAAGCCTATCCCGGAGACGTGTTCTACCTGCACAGCCGCCTGCTGGAGCGGGCGGCGAAGCTGTCGGACGAAATGGGCGGCGGCTCGCTCACGGCGCTGCCCATCATCGAGACGCAGGCGGGCGACGTCTCCGCCTACATCCCGACGAACGTCATCTCGATCACTGATGGGCAGATCTTCCTCGAGACCGACCTGTTCTATTCGAACGTGCGGCCCGCCGTCAACGCGGGCATCTCAGTGTCACGCGTGGGCGGGAACGCCCAGATCAAGGCGATGAAGCAGGTCGCCGGACGGCTGCGGCTCGATCTCGCGCAATATCGTGAGCTCGAAGCGTTCGCGCAGTTTGGCTCGGAGCTCGACTCGGCCACGCAGAAGCAGCTGTCCCGCGGGGCCCGCATCGTCGAGATCCTGAAGCAGCCGCAGTACCGGCCGATGCCGGTGGAGCAACAGGTGCTGATCATCTTCGCCGTCACCAACGGCTATCTGGACGACGTGGACGTCGCGGCCGTGCGCGCGTGGGAGAAGTCGTTCCTCGACTACATGGCCGCCCAGCACCCGGCCGTCGCCGACGAGATCAAGACCAAGCGGGCCCTCTCCGACGAGCTCAGCGGCCGGTTGCGCAAGGCGATCGACCAGTTCAAGGCGATGGGCAACCGCTGATGGCCAAGGCGCGCGAGCTGCGCCGCCGCATCAAATCGGTCCAGAGCACGCGGCAGATCACCCGGACCATGGAGATGGTGTCGACCTCCAAGCTGAAGCGCGCCCAGGACCGGGTGGTGGGCGCGCGCCCATACGCCGCGGCACTCGCGGAAGTGCTGGGCGAGCTGTATGCCCCCGAGTACGCCGAGGAGTTCCCGCTGCTGCGCCAGCCGGAGGCCGGCAAGCTGCGCCGCGCGGCGCTGTTGCTCATCACATCGAACCGCGGGTTGTGCGGGGCGTTCAACGCCAACCTGATCCGCGAGGCGCGGCAGCGCATTCGGGAGCTCGAGGCGGCCGGGGCGCAGGTGGACCTGCATCTCGTGGGCAAGAAGGGCGTGAGCTTCTTCCGGTTCACCAAGCGCGCTGCGGCGTCGACGCGCATCGACATCGGCGACCGGCCGACGGCGGCGCACGCGGGTGAGCTGGTCGATCCGTTGATGCAGCAGTTCGCCGACGGGACGCTGGACGCGGTGGACGTGGTGTTCGCGAAGTTCAACAGCGCGGTCAGTACCCCGCCGACGACGCTGCGCGTGCTGCCGGTGACCCCGCCGCCGGTGGACGGGCGGACGGACCGCCCCTTCTTCATCCTGCGCCCGTCCGCGGCGGCGATTCTGGAGCGCCTCCTGCCGCTCTACGTGCGCAACCAGATCTACCGCGCTCTGGTGGAAACCGCCGCGGCCGAGCACGGCGCCCGGCGGACGGCGATGAAGAACGCCACCGATTCCGCGGGCGAGATGCTGGATATCCTGCGGCGCACCTTCAATCGCGCGCGGCAGGCGCAGATCACGCAGGAGATCGCGGAAATCGTGGGCGGAGCGGAAGCACAGAAAGGCTAGACGTCACACATCAGACATCAGATCTGACGTCTGATGTCCGACGTCTCCAACACGGATTGAACATGGCGACCAAGACACAGAGTGCGACGAAGCAGCCGGCGGGCACGAAGCCGCAGAACGTTGGCAAGGTGATCCAGGTCATCGGCCCCGTGCTCGACGTGGAGTTCGAGCCCGAGCACCTCCCCGAGCTCTACAACGCCCTGGTGGTGGACCAGCCGGGCGGGAAGGGCGTGACGGCGTTGCACCTCGTCGCCGAAGTACAGCAGCACATCGGCCGCAACCAGGTGCGCGCGGTCGCGATGAGCTCGACCGACGGCGTGGTGCGCGGGATGGCGGCCGTTGATACGGGCGGCCCGATCACCGTGCCGGTGGGAAAGGCGGCGTTGGGCCGCATCCTGAATGTGTTGGGCGACCCGGTGGACGAGGGCGCCCCGATTCCGGCCGACGCCGAGCGCTGGCCGATCCATCGTGAGACCCCGAAGTTCGTCGACCTCGAGCCCAAGACGCAGGTGTTCGAGACGGGCATCAAGGTCATCGATCTGATCGCGCCGTTCGTGAAGGGCGGCAAGATCGGACTGTTCGGCGGCGCCGGGGTCGGCAAGACGGTGGTGATTCAGGAGCTCATCAACAACGTCGCCAAGGGCCACGGCGGGAAGTCGGTGTTCTGCGGCGTGGGTGAGCGCACCCGTGAGGGGAATGACCTCTACCTCGAGTTCAAGGAAGCGGGCATCCTCGACAACGTCGCACTGATCTACGGGCAGATGAACGAGCCGCCGGGTGCGCGGCTGCGCGTCGGTCTCTCGGGGCTCACCGTGGCGGAGTATTTCCGCGACGTGGAAGGCCAGGACGTGCTGGTCTTCATCGACAACATCTTCCGCTTCACCCAGGCGGGGTCCGAGGTCTCGGCGCTGCTGGGCCGGATGCCGTCGGCCGTGGGATACCAGCCGACGCTGGCGACCGAGATGGGCGAGCTCCAGGAGCGCATCACGTCGACGCGCAAAGGGTCGATCACGTCGGTGCAGGCGATCTACGTGCCGGCCGACGATTTGACGGATCCCGCGCCGGCGACTGCGTTCTCGCATCTCGACGCGACCGTCGTGCTGGACCGCGCCATCGTCGAGTTGGGGATCTACCCGGCGGTCAACCCGCTGTCCTCGTCGAGCCGCATCCTCGACGCGCAGTACCTGGGCGACCGGCACTACAAGGTGGCGGTCGAGGTGCAGCGCATTCTGCAACGCTACAAGGACCTCCAGGACATCATCGCGATTCTCGGGATGGACGAGCTCTCCGAGGAGGACAAAATCCTGGTGGGTCGTGCCCGCCGGGTGCAGCGGTTCCTGTCGCAGCCGTTCTTCGTGGCGTCGCAGTTCACCGGCCGCGAGGGCAAGTACGTGAAGCTGGAAGACACGATCGCCTCGTTCGAGCGCGTCGTGGCCGGCGAGTTCGATCACCTCCCCGAGCAGGCGTTCTATATGGTGGGGGCGGTGGAAGACGTGGTGGAGCAGGCCAAGCAGATGGCGGCCTCCTGATGCGGGTGACGTTGATCTCCCCGGACCGGTCTCTGTTCGACGGCGACGCGACCGAGGTGGTGGCGCCGGCGTTCGATGGGCTGGTCGGAGTGCTGCCGCGACATGCGCCGTTCCTGACGATGCTCGGCACGGGCACCCTGGCGATCACCAACGGCGGCGCGACGAGCCGGTTCGCCGTCGTGGGGGGCGTGCTGCAGGTCGTACACGACGTGGTACGGGTCGTGGCCGAACGGGCAGAGCCGACGGCCGCGGCCTGAGAACATCAACGATCGGAGGGATGGCATGAAGCGCACGGCTTTGGTGTTGGTCGGTCTGTTGTCGCTCGCGGGCATCGGGAGCCTGTCGGCGCAGCAGGGCATACGGGTCGGCATCGGTGGCGGGCTCCTCATGCCGATGGGCACCTACAAGGATTTTGACAAGCTGGGCTGGCTGGTGGGGGGCGACGTCACATACTGGCTCACCGGCTCTCCGGTCGGTATCCGGGGCGATGTGCAGTACAGCCAGACGAGCGAGAAGTCGGGCGTCGGGGCGCACAACACCAAGATCATCGGCGGCCTGGCGGAGGTCGTGTTCGCGCTCGGCACACAGGCGGATCAGATCCGGCCGTATCTCTTGGGCGGCGTGGGATACTACAACGTGAAGATCAGCAATGGCGGTGCCTCGGTTTCCGAATCGAAGATCGGGTTCGGTGGCGGTGCGGGCCTCGCCTTCAAAGTCGGTACCGGCTCCACGCGCGTGTTCGTGGAGGGGAAGTTCGTCAGCGTCAGCACGACCGGCGGCTCGACGTCGTTCCTGCCGATCCGCGCCGGGTTCCGTTTCGGCGGCAAGTAGACCTCTCATCGGTTTGGTGTCTCGCACCCCCGGCGACGATCGCCGGGGGTGTTCTCTTGCCCCTCGTGCGGTGAGTCCTATCACACCTCGCGCTGAGGCCGATGCTCATGACGGAACGGATCGTCGAGGATCGGGTAACGGATGCGGAACCTTCGTCTCGGGGGAAGAACATGCTACGCAGACGATTGCTGCCGGGCGCGCTCGTCCTGCTCGTGAGTGCCGTGGGTGATCTCACGGCCCAGGCGACCGGCACCACGACATTCAACGCGCCCTATCGCGCGTTCAGCGGCTCCGAATTCGGCGTTCTGCTCAGCTTTCCCAACGGTGGTGGGACCGCGTTCGAGGGCGCCTACCGCGTGTCGTCGGGCCGCTTTGACATCGGCTTCAAGGGGGGCATCCTCGATGCGTCGGGACCGGGCAACGCCGTGCTGCTCATCGGCACCGAAGCCCGCGAGCGCGTGCTCACGCATTCCGCCGATTTCCCGCTCGACGGCGCGCTCATTCTGGGCGTCGGCGGCCGGTTCGTGTCGGGCAACTCGGAATTGATCATTCCCGTCGGGTTGTCGCTCGGGCGGCGGCTCGATACCCAGAGCAGCGTCAGCATCGTTCCCTACGTCCAGCCGACGATGTTCGTCACCGTGGACGGCGGCTCCGATGTGCTGTTCGCGCTCGGCCTGGGCGCCGACTTCCGGTTGAGCCACTCCTTCGACCTGCGGCTCTCGGCCGGTCTCGGCGACGTCGAGGGTGTGTCACTCGGAGCCGTGTGGGTGCACTGAAGCGACACACCGTTGACGGCCCACCGCTGCTCTACCTAGCGTTGGTCGGTGGGAAGGTCCCGGTTTTCAACCGCATGCGGAGGAACAGGAATGAATCGAGTCTTGAGCGTCATGGCGCTGGCCTTCACCGTGGCCACACCCGCGGCTGCCCAGTTCTTGGGAATGCCGGTATGGAACAGCCCCAAAGGCGGCACCGGAATCACGATCAGTGGTGACTACGCGAAGCCCAACGCCGACTGGGGCAAGGGGAGCGCATTTGGGGCACGGGGCACCGTAGGGCTGGGGAGCCTGAGCGTGACGGCCGGGTTCTCCACCTGGAAACCGTCGGGCGCGTCAACCAGTCTCAAGTCGGTCGGCGGCGATGCGGCGTTCCGCGTGATCGGTGGCACGCTACTGCCGATCAACCTGAACCTCCTGGTGGGCGGGGCCCGCACGACAGCGAGCGGCGCGCCGAGCCTCACCACGCTCGTGGCGGGCGGCGGTGTGAGCGTGAGTCTGCCCACACCCGGGATCTCCATCGAGCCCTACGTTTCGCTCACCAACCGCTGGCACAAGCCGTCGGGCGGATCCACTGACTCGAACTTCGGGTGGACCATCGGCGCCAACCTCGGGTTCGGTGGATTCTTCGGGGCGCACGTCGCCTATGATTCCGAGAGCCTCGGTGGCGGTAGCACGGGTGGCATCATCGGGGTCGGCGCGCACATCGCGTTGAAGGTGCCGCTCGGGATGTGATCGGCCGGTTCACAAGCAGGGCGTGAAGGGCTACTTTTTGGGGCGCGCCATCTCCGGCGCGCCCCATCTGTCTCCCGGGAGACTCGTGAACCGGTTCCATTCCTGCGTGGCCGCCGCCGCGTTCGGCCTCGCCGCGAGCGGCTGTGCCTTGAGCTTCGATTCGGCCCACCTGGGGGTGCCCGTCACCATGGCGTCCTCGGCGCACGCCACCGCGACCGGTACGCCGTTCCGGGTGACGCGCCATCCCCTCTTCGTCGTCTGGGGGGCGTTCACCGCCGGGCAGCCGCGCCTCGAGGATGTGCTCGCGGGTCAGCTGGGAGCGGGGGCGAGTGTCGCGGACCTGCGCATCCACGTGCGGGCGCGCTGGAGCGACTTGCTGGTCACCGCGCTCACGGCCGGGCTGTTCTCCCCGCGCTCCGTCACGTTCGAAGGCGTGGTGGTGTCCCCACCGGTTCCAGCAACGCAATGACGAGCGCCGCGGTGCGGGCCGCCGCGCCGCGACCTTCCCGCACCACCGCCGCCCCCGCCGCGCCGGCCTGCGCGCGCAGCCCGGCATCGCGTCGCCACCGCATCCACAATTCCTGAAGCACCCGCCGTCCCTCGACCGGGAGGGCGACGGCGGCACTACGCTCGATCAGCACTCCCGCGTCGCGACTCATCCGCCAGCGCGGGCCGAACACCACCGGCACACCGAAGACGGCCGGCTCGAGCACCGAGTGTAAACCGGCCCGGTGGTATCCCCCCCCGACATAGGCAGCCTGCCCCAATGCGTAGAGGTCCGCGAGCACGCCCGTCTGATCCACCACGACGAACGCCGCGTCCTTGGGCGCCGCGCCCGCGAGCAGGCGCGACAACCGGACCGGCTCGGGGAGCCCGGCCGTGTGCGCCGCGCGCTCGATCCCATTCAGGTGTCCCGGGGTGGGCTCGTGCGGTGCCAGAAGGAGTCGGGCGGGCTCGCCGAGGGCGCGAATTCCCGCGAAGGCGGGCAAGACGATGGCCTCGTCGGCCGGCCATGTGGACCCGGCGACGATCGTGAACGTGTCCGCGCCGCCTCCCGCGGCGAGGGATGCGAACGGCTCGCGGGCGCGGTCGAGCCGCTCGGCACGCTGCGCGACGCTGTCGTAGCGCGTGTCGCCCGTGACGGTGATGGCTTGGCGCCGGGCGCCGAGGCGCTCGAGGCGCGCGCCGTCCTCGGGCGCGATGGCGCCGATCCGGTCGAGTGCGGCGTAGGCGGGGGCAACCCAGGCGCGCGCGGGCCAGGCGAGCCGGGAGCTGGATTCGGCCACTGTGGCCGAGACGAGGCCAAGCCGGACACCCCGCGCGGCCGCGGCCAGGGTGAGCTCCGGCCAGACGTCGAGTTTCCCGAATACCAGCGCTGATGGCGCGAGCGCGTCGAGCGCGGCCGCCACCTCACGCGGGCGGTCCCAGGGGAGGTAATCGGCAACGTCGACCGGCATCGAGCTCGACAGCGCCTGGGCGGATGGAGAAAAGAAGGTATAGGCGATCTGCCATTCGGGGCGCTCTGCCCGCAACGCTTCGATCACCGAGCGGGTCTGGAGTCCCTCACCCACCGACGGGGCATGGAACCAGACCAGGGGACGCGCGCGGTCGCGCTGTGAGGCGCCCCAGGCGGCGAGACGATCCCGGAGGCCGTTCCGGGCCGTGACGCTCCGGCGCAATTTCGCGTGGAACGGGGCGGCCAACCGGGTCATGCCGAGCGCGACAGCGAGCGCGGCGCGATACGCCGCGGACGGCCGGGAGGGAGGCGTCACCCGGTCAGGGATTCGGGGCGGAGCGCGTCCAGATGACGATCGCGCCGCAGTCGGTGTCCGCTCGGAGGAACTCCACGGGCGCCTCGCTGCCGCTGCGATACACCTCGACGGCGACGATGCCGACGGTCGGGAGGTTGGCGTTGGTGGAGAAGTTGGCGGAGAGCCCATCCACGAAAAAGTCCGGCCGGCACGCGGCGGTCGCCGCCCTGGTCATCTGTGCCGTGCAGCCGACGGAGTTGCAGATGACCCGAACCCCGGCCCTGGCGCGCAGCAGCTCGCCCAAGGTCGGTGCCTCGGTGCGACGGATTTCCTCTTCCGTGATGAACACCCCCCGGCCGGTGGCGCGCCGGCGCTCGAAATCCCGCAGCCGGCCGGCCATGATGCCGGGTGTCCCCTCTCGGGTCACCGGGGGCAGAGTGTACGCGATAGGGGGCAACGCGAAATCCTGGCTCACGACTTCACCTTCGCCGACTCGGAGGACCCAGGTTCTCGCCTGGTAGCCGGGAGCCCGGATCTGAAACACGTAGGGGCCCGCCTTGAGTCCGGCGTGACTGAATCGCCCGCTGCTGTCGCTGCTGGCCAGCCGCTTGGTTCCGAGGATGGCCACCTGAGCGCCGACGATCGGCGCCTGGGAGAGGCTGTCGACAACGCGGCCGGAGATGGCCGCCGTCAGATCCTGAGCCGCGCACGGGCTGGCGCCTGATAGCCCCGCGCCCAGAATCAGGGCGAGCGGAAGCGCTCGGTGAGACGCCAAGACGCCTAGATAAAGGATAGAGGGGAGCATTCCCGGCCCGGTCCTCCGGTCCGGTACGATAGTAGGGTCCACCCCTCACGAGCGATAGGGTGCGGCGCGGTCCGACGATCGCCTTGACGAGCGGGGGCTGGCATCGTATAAGAAGATTGGAAGCCGAGTTGTCAAAAGGAACCCTACGTCGAGCGTCATGACCGTCACGCTCATTAGGGGCCGTCCTTCCGGCCACTCCCGGATGTCCGTCGCCACCGGCACGAGCCCTCGTGCCGGGTGCCGGCACTCCGTGTTGTCTCCTTCCCCAGCACTCGCTGCCGATCGGTTCCTCCAGCCCCCGAGTCGTCTCCGGGGGGCGTTCTGCACATGAGAGGAGTTCCACCATGATCCATCCACGTCGTGCCGTGTTCCGTGGGATCGTCGCCGTCGGAGCGCTCCTGTTCAGCGCGACCGCAGCGCGGGCGCAGGATGCGGTGATCACCGGGCGGGTGATTTCGGACCGGCAGGAGCCGCTCGGCTCGGCCGGGCTCATCATCGAGGAGCTCCGGATCACCGCGACCACGACCAGCGACGGGCGGTACACGATCACCGTGCCGGCCGCCCGGGTGCGCGGTCAGGAGATCGTGCTGCGCGTGCGCGCCATCGGCTTCAAGCCCTCCAGTCGGGCGCTCACCCTGACCGCCGGGTCGCAAACCATCGACTTCACGCTGCTCTACGACGTGAACCTGCTGCAAGCGGTCGTGGTGACCGGCGTGCAGGAGGCGACCGAGGCGGTGAAGGTGCCGTTCTTCGTGAGCCGCGTGGATTCGTCGCAAATGCCGGTGGTCGGGCAGGACGCGCTCACCCAGCTCAAAGGCAAGGTGCCGGGCGTGGAGATCACGTCCGGGAGCGGCCGTCCGGGTGCCCAGCCGTCGGTGTTGCTGCGCGGTCCGACGTCGATCAACTCGCAGGGCCGGAGCCAGGATCCGCTCTATATCGTGGACGGCATTCAGATCAGCGGGCAGCTCCCCGATCTCAATCCATCGGACATCGAGAGCATCGAGGTCGTGGAAGGGGCGGCGGGCTCGGCACTCTACGGCGCGTACGCCGGGAACGGGGTCATCAACATCACGACGCGCTCCGGCCGTCGCGCGCTGGACGGCGTGCATTTCAGCCTGCGCTCGGAGGGTGGGGTGGGGGACATCGAGCGCGACTTCGGGCTGGCGCACTTCCAGGCGCTGGTCACCGACGAAACGGGGACACGGTTCTGCCAGGCCGTGACCGGGCAGCCGCTGTGCGCGCGGACGTTCGATTACAACGCCGAGGCCGCCCGCATCAACAACGCGCCGGGAGACTTCGCCCTGAATCCCGCCGGGTTTCCGGTGGACCCCGGCGCGACGATCGCGGGCAACACGCTGCGGCAGCGCTTTCAAGTCTCGCCGTGGCCCGGCACGTCGTACAATGCCGTCGCCCAGACGGTCCACCCCAATGCGTCGACGCGGAACAACGCGGACATGACCGGCCGTTTCGCCGGGACCACGTTCTACGCCAGCGCCTCGAATGAGACCGACGGGGGGGCGATCCGGTTCCTGCAGGGGTTCACGCGCAACTCGTTCCGGGCCAACGTCGACCAGGTGATCGGCACGGACTGGACGGTGGCGGTGCGCAGCTTCTACAGCCGTAGCACGCAGGACGGGCTGAACCAGGAGGGCGGCGGCCAGGCGTTCTTCCGACTCACACGTGTGCCCGCCGTCGTGAACGTGCTGCAGACCGATACGCTGGGTCGTCTCTACATCCGGCCCAATCTCCAGGGCGGCGGCTCGCAGAACGAGAACCCGCTGTGGTCGTTGCAGAATACCGAACGCTCGGACATCACCGACCGGTTCATCGGCGGTGGCATCGTGCAGTACAGTCCGACCAGCTGGTTCAAGCTCGAGGGCAACCTGAGCTACGACGTGCGGACGCAGAACTCCCTGCAGTTCAACGACAAGGGGTTCCGGACCACGTCCAACAACCCGACCGCCAACAATGGCTCGATCTTCCGGCAGAACGCCGGCGACCGCGGCCTCAACGCGGGTGTGAACGCCTCGTTCAATCACGACTTCTCGGCAGACCTGCGCACGCACTATCTGCTCAGCTACTCCTACCGGTACACGTACAGCGACTTCGAGAACGGGCAGGGCAACACCCTGCTCGCGAAGGGGATCACGTCGCTCATCAACGCGACGGCCAACCAGGCCATTCGCTCGTCGGTCACGGAGCTGCGCGGCATCGGGTTGATCGCCGGCGGCGGGTTGGAATACAAGAACCGCTACGTCCTGGACGGGCTGATCCGTCGGGACGGTCTCTCGGTCTTCGGGAGCGACCAGCGCTGGGCCACCTTCGGCCGGGCGGCGGCGACGTGGCTGGTGGCGCGGGAGCCGTGGTGGCCGGTGCCGCAGATCAGCGAGCTGAAGCTGCGCGGCTCGTATGGAACGGCGGGGGGCGCACCGAACCTGACCGCCCAATACGAGGCCTTCACGCTCGGGGCCGGCGGGACCTTCACGCTCGACGTGCTGGGGAACAGCAATCTGCGTCCCGAGCTGCACAAGGACCTCGAGGCGGCGGTGGACGTCGAGCTGCTGAATCGCTACGGGCTGAACGTGACGTACGCGCGCTCCACCATCGACCACCAGATCATCCCGGTCCCGGTCTCGGCATCCACGGGGTTCCAGACCCAGTGGACAAACGCCGGGGCGTTGCTCAACAAGACCTGGGAAGCGTCGCTGAACCTGCCGCTCATCCAGCACCATGACCTGTCCTGGTCGATGCGGTTCATCTACGACCGCAACCGCTCGACGATCACGGCGCTCGACGTGCCGCCGTTCTTCTACGGCTCCACCCTGCAGGCGACCGACCAGATCTTCCAGGCCAAGGTGGGCGAGCGGCTCGGCACCTTCTATGGCCGCAGGTTCATCACGAGCTGCTCCGAGCTGCCGGCGCCCTACAACACCCAATGCGGCGGCCCGACCAGCGCGTTCCAGCGCAACGACGACGGTGTCATCGTGTGGGGATGGGGATCACGAACAACCTGTGGGAAACCCAGCTGCCCGGTGGGAGCGCCCCGTGGGGCGTGACCATGAACTGGGGGATGCCGATCATCCTGCGGGGGGCGGGCGCGAACGGGCAGAGCGCGCAGATCGTGCCGCTGGGCAATGCGCTGCCGAACTTCCGCTTCTCGGTTTCCCAGGATTTCTCCTGGCGGCGACTGTCGGTGTACGCCCTGGTGGACGCCGCCATCGGCCAGAGCGTGTGGGACCAGGGCTTCCACTGGGCCCACCTCGACTTCCTATCCAAGGATGTCGACCAGAACGGGAAGTCGGTCAAGACCGCCAAGCCGATCGGCTACTACTATCGCGCCGCTCAACCGGACAATGGCAGCGGTCTCGGCGGACTGTACGACATCCTCGGGCCCAACAACTTCTCGGTCGAGGACGCGAGTTACGCCAAGCTGCGGGAGGTGCTGGTCTCCTACCGCGTCGGGCCGCTGCTCGGGCGGGGAGATTGGACGGTGAGTCTCGTGGGCCGCAACCTGCTCACGCTCACCGGCTACCGCGGGTTCGATCCCGAGGTGGGTATCTCGGGCGGACAGGTGAACTCCGCGGGGATCAACGCCGTCGACGCGTTCACGTTCCCGAACGTGCGGACATTCACGCTCGGCATTTCTACGCGATTCTAAGCCGGAGCCGCCGCCGGGGGCGTGGACCCCCGGCGGCGCCTCCTTCCGTCTTCTGGGAGAGGAACCGATGCGAACCTTTCGCTCAGCTCTGCTCGGCGCCGCGTTGCTGGGGGGTCTCGCCTGCAACAACTTCCTGCAGGTCGACTACCAGAACAACCCCGACCGCAACAAGCTGCTCGGCACGGCCAATGACGTCGAGAACTTCATCGGCAGCGCCTACTCGACGGCCCACTCCGGTACGGTCGGCGGTGCGACCGTGGGGGCCGGCGGTGGGAACGATGCGCTGCAGCCGCAGCTCTTCACCATGGGGCTGGAGAACGTCTCGAGCCTCGCCAACTTCGCCATGGGCCCGCGCGGGGCGATCCCCCGCAACCAGATCGACAATACCCGTGGCTCGCAGGGAAATCTCGGCAACTACCGGGACTACTCCGTCGAGCACCGGGCGGCGCGCATCGCGACGATCGGCCTGCACGCGTTGCAGACCGTCACCCTCGGCTCGCCGGGGCGCAACGACCGGGCGCGGGCCTTCGCTCTCTTCGTGCAGGGCGTGGCGGAAGGAAACCTCGCCCTCGCCTACGACTCGGCGTCGATCCTCACCGAGAACGACGGAGCGCAGGACATCATTCCCCTGTCCGGGTATGCCCAGGTGATGACGGCGGCCCTCGGGCTCCTCGACTCGGCCATCACGATCGCGACCGCCGATCCGGCCGGCTTCCCGCTTCCCAATACCTGGATCAACGGGAACGCGCTCACCGCCGCCCAGTTCATCCAGCTCGCGCGCTCCTACAAGGCGCTGTTCCGGGCGAACGTCGCCCGCACCACCGGCGAACGGGCGGCCGCGGACTGGAACGCCATTTTCGCCGACGCGACCGCCGGTATCACCACTGACCTGAGCATCTCCATGCAGCCGCCGCCGGCGGGCGCCTGGGACGTGGTCTGGGTCGTTCAGGCGTTCGCCACCGGGTCGGCCAACTGGCATCAGATGTCGCAGTTCATCCTCGGGATGGCGGACACCTCCGGCGGCTTCGACGCCTGGCTCGCGACGCCGCGCGCCAACCGGGTGCCGTTCCTCGTGGTGACGCCGGATTTGCGCTTGCCGCAGGGCACGACGCGCGCCGCGCAGGTCGGCGACACGCTGCGGACCGGCTTCCGCACCTTCGCCGGGCTGCCCTATGTCCGGAACCGCCCGGTCGGCGAGGATCAACCCGGCGATCCGTTCGGGATCTCGATGTACGACTTCTACCGGTCGCGGGCGTTCTTCAGCGCCACCCGGATCGGTAACTATCCCATCATGACGGCGGCGCAGATCCGGCTGCTCGCGGCGGAAGCCCAGATCCGGTTGGGCAACGTGGCGGCGGCGGCGACGCTGATCGATGTCTCCCGCGTGGGGAAGGGCGGGCTACCCTCGCTCGCGACCGCGGCGATCGCCGATACACTGACCGCCGTCCCCGGCGGGCAGGGGTGTGTGCCTCGAGTCCCCGACCCCGCCACGGCGTTCAGCTCCACCAAGTGCGGGACCATCTGGGATGCCCTCAAGTGGGAATACCGGATCGAGACCGCCTACACGGGTTACGGCAACTGGTACTTCGCTTCCCGTGGCTGGGGCGATCTGCCGCAAGGCACGGCGCTGCAGTGGCCGGTGCCTTACCAGGAGATGGATGCACGAGGCGAGCCGTTCTACGGCCTGGGTGGGGTGGGCTTGCCGGGCGGGTCCGCGGCCGGGAACTACGGGCTGTTCGCCGGCGGGGTGTATTGACCACGATGCGTCCGGCGAGCCTGGTCTGGGTCGCTGTGTTGGCGGGATGCTACTCCTACTCCCCGCCGCCGATGCTCACGCCTGTGCCCGGCACGCACGTGGCCCTGGTCCTGTCCGACGTGGGTCGCGTCGGGATGGCTCCGAGCATCGGTCCGGGGATCAGCCGCGTGGAAGGCGTTCTGTTGCCCTCCACGGACTCCGCCTTCTGGCTCCAGGTCTCGGATGTGTACGGCATCAACGGCAGCCACAATTCGTGGACGGCCGAGACGGTCGCGGTACGCCGCGACTACGTGGCGAACACGCTGGAGCGGCGGTTTTCCCGTCCGCGGACCTACCTGACCGTCGTCGGGGCGTCCGCCGCGTTCGTCTCGTTCGTGCTGACGCGGACCCTGTTCGGCATCGGGGGGTCGGGGTCGGACAACGGGTCGGGTGGTGGAGGACAGAACCAATGAGATCTCATCGCAACCTTTCTCCTCTCGAGCGAGCTATGCATCCACTCCGGTTCTTCGCGCTATCGGGCGTCGGGCTCCTGGTCGCGGGGTGCAACAAGGACGCGACCTTCGTCGAGCCGATCCCCCCGCTGGCCGCCATCCATTTCGTGCACGCCGTCCCGGATACGATGCCGATGGACTTCCGGGTCGTGGACATCGTGTCGAACGCCGGCTTGTTCGACGCCACCTTCCGGACCGCCAACATGTTCTACACGGGGATCGAGGCGGGCAGCCGGCGGATTCGCGTCTTCATCAGCAGCACCGACCCTGCCGTGACCGGTGTGCCGATCTACGACACGACCTTCGCCTTCAGCGAGAACGTCGACTACACCTTCATCCATACGGGATTCGCGCGCACCGGGCAGACGCCGGCTCGCACGGTGTGGATCGTCACCGATAACGCCACGCCGCCTGGAGCGGGCCAGATCGCCCTCCGCCTGATTCATGCCGGGGCGGGGTTGGGCGCGGTGGACATCAACGTCACGCACCGGGCGGCCGACACCCTTCCGGATGCGCCGTTGCTCGGCAACGTCAGCTACAGCACGGTGAGCAACTATCTCGCCCTGGCCGCGGATACGGCGGCCGCGGACTCGCTGCGAGTCGTCGTGACGGCGGCCGGTACGAAGACGCCGGTGCTCTTCACCCTGAAGCTCCCGGTCGGCGCGGCGGGAACCAGCTCGGCGAATCCGATCGCGGGCGCCCGCGTGGCGGGCTCGGCCATGACGGCGGTGGTGGTCCCGGCCTCCGTCGTGGGGAGCACGGCGCCGCAGGGCGGAGCCTTCGCGGGGCCGAGCGCGGTGGTGCTGGTGGACCGGCGGCCGCCGAACACGGCGCCCTGATTCCACACCGTGCCGCTGGCGAGCGCCGCCGTCCCGACCGGGGCGGCGGCGCTCGCGTCTCAGGGCGTTACGGTTTCCAGCGGGGGTTGAAGTCGGACGCCAGCTGCTTGGTGATGCGCTGGGCCGCGGTGCCGTCGGCGAAGATGAGCCAGATGTCCGCGTCGCTGTCGTAGGCGAGGCGGTCTCCGCTGGGCGACCAGGCGGGGAGCTCGGCGGGCGCCCCGCCGCTGCGGCGCACCGCGTTGGCACCGGTGGCGTCCATCACCCAGATCTGCGACTGGCCGGTCCGATCGCTCGAGAAGGCGATCTTGGTGCCGTCGGGGGACCAGGCGGGGCCGAGGTCGGTGGCGGCGTTGCTCGTCACATCGACCACGTTGGAGCCGTCGGCGGCGTTCATCACGTAGATGTCGGCGTTGCCCGAGCGGTCGCTCGCGAACGCGAGCTTGCTGCCGTCGGGCGACCACGCGGGCTGCCCGTCTTCCCCCGGATCGTTCGTGAGGCGGAGGAGGTTTCCGCCGCCCGTGTCCATCACGTAGATCTCGTAGTTGCCGTCGCGCTTGGTGGCGAACGCGATTTTCGAGCCGTCGGGCGACCAGGCGGGCTGGATGTTCCCGAGCGTATCGCTCGTCAGGGCGAGGACACCCGTGCCGTCGGCGCCGATGACGTAGATGTTGTCGTGCGGCACCGTATCGCCGGGCGACAGCACGCGATCGGACTGATAGGCGACGAAGCGCCCATCGGGCGACCAGGTCGGCCAGATGTCGTTGGCGTAGCTGCTGTCGAGCAGACTCACGCCCGAGCCATCGGCGTTCACCAAGTAGATGTCGAATTGACCGAGTCGCCGGTCGCTCACGAACGCGAGGCGGCCGGGCAGATCCGCCGGGCCGGTCCCCTGATCGCCCTTGCAGGCCGCCAAACCCACGAGCAGGGGGGCCAGGAGACGGGCGTGGCGCATCTCAGTGCCCCGGGCCGGCCTTCGCGCGGTAGATCGAGTCCAGGATGCGGGAGAACTCGGTGGGCGGGATGGCCCCCTGGGCCAGTCCACCCTCGATGTAGAAGCTCGGGGTCGCGTTGGCGCCGGCCCGCACCGAGCCCTGGGCGTCCTTGGCGATCGCATCGATCGTCGCCCGGGAGTCGACGCAGCTCACCAGTGAGTCATGCCCCACGCCGGCGGAATCGGCGAGCGCAATGAGCCGCGGGAGCGGGCGGTCGAGAGAGGCCCAGTCGTCCTGGTGGGCGTAGAGGGCGTCGTGGACGGCCCAAAACCGGTGCTGGCGGGCGGCACACATGGCGACCTGGGCCGCGGCCACCGCGTTCTTGTGGATCGAGCTCAGCGGAAAATTCACGAACACCCACCGTACCTTGCCGGGCTGGATGAAGTCCCGGTCGATCACGGGGAGTGTCAGCTGGGTGAACTGGCGGCAGGCCGGGCACTGAAAGTCCGCCATTTCGTAGACCGTCACCGGCGCGTTGGGGCTCCCCTTGGTACGGGAGGCGATGGGATCGGCCTGTTGGAGGGCACCGGTCGGGACGAGCAGGCCGGCAACGAGCAGCAGGGCAGTGGGTCGCATGCTTCTACAATAACGGGACGCACGGGCTTTCGCGCCCGGACGGGGTCCCCAGGGCCGGGGGGGATGGGTCGGGGCGGACGGGCGAGCGGGGGTCTAGCGACCGTTTGGAGCCGATGCTATATGGAGCACCGGGTGCCGCACGTATTGCGGCACCCGATGGCGTGACGACGTCCTCCCTTGCCGTTGGGTGTCGCCGCGCTCTTCACAAAAAAGCAGGTCGAGAACGGAATCGAGCCGTCGGGATGTGTCCCCGGCGGCGCGGGGCGTTGTTGGAGTTCGCGTGCGACGGTGCCGCTGGCACCATCGCGCTCGATGTTTGCGTTCACCTCGCAACGCGGAGGGCCTATGCGGAACTCATTTCGTCGGCTGGTGCTTCTCGCCGCCGGTCTGGTGCTCGCGCCCCGATGGGTGGCGGCGCAAGAACCGGTCACCCTGAGCGGTCGGGTCACCACCGAAACCGGCTCCCCATTGGGGTACGCTGAAGTCGTGATCCCGGGTCTCGGCCTGGGCGCGGTCACCCGGGACGATGGCCGCTATGCCATCGTGATCCCCGGGGCGCGCGCCACGGTGGGACAGTCGATCACGGTCACGGCCCGGCGCCTGGGGTACAAGGCGTCGACCGTGCAGGTCACCCTGGCCGCCGGCATCGTCGAGCACGACTTCACGCTCGCGGCCAACCCGCTGCAGCTCGGCGAGGTCGTGGTCACGGGGGCCGGGACGACCACCGAGACCGAGAAGTTGGGGAACGTGCGCAACAACGTTCCCGCCGATCAGATCGAGCGCTCCGCGGAAACCAACGTCGTGCAGGCCCTCGCGGGCAAGGCACCGAACGTCAACGTGATGCAGCAGTCGGGCGACCCGGGTGCCAGCTCGTTCATCAACATCCGCGGCATCAGCTCGATTCTGGGCTCGAACCAGCCGCTGCTCGTCGTGGACGGCGTCCCCGCAGACAACTCGACGTTCTCCACCTCGAACTTCAATCTGCCCGATGACGGCGGCGCCTTCGGCCAAACGGAAGGCACAGTCGCGAGCAACCGGGCCATCGACATCAATCCCAACGACATCGAATCCGTCGAGATCCTGAAGGGGCCCGCGGCGAGCGCGATCTACGGCTCGCGGGCGGCGGCGGGCGTCGTGCTCATCACGACGAAGTCGGGCCGCGCCGGTCCGACCCGGTTCACCTTCCGCTCCTCGGCATCGTTCGACGACATCAACCACAGCTACCCGCTCCAGTCCAGTTTCGGCGAGGGGTTGTTCGGCGTGCACGCCGACACTTCGCTGGGCGGCGCGTGCGACAACATCAGCTCGGCGATCTGCCTGCGGTCGTGGGGCCCGCCGATTCCCGGTGGGGCGCAGGTGTTCGATCACTCGAGCGAGCTGTATCAGGAAGGCCACGTGCTCGACAACGGGTTCACCGTGTCGGGTGGGAACGACCGGACGACGTTCTATCTCTCCGGCGACAACACCTACAACCGCGGCGTGATCGTCGGCCCGAACAACTACTTTTCCCGGACGGCCGTCCGCGCCAAGGCGACGCACCGCGTCATCGACAACCTCAAGGTCGGCGCGGATATCGCCTTCGCTGACGCGCGCGCCAGGTACGTCCAACGCGGCAACAACGTGAACGGGGTGCAGCTCGGCGTGCTGCGGACGCCCCCCGATTTCAACAACCAGCCGTTCCTCGACCCGGTCTACGGCCAGCATCGCTCGTTCCGTTTCCAGCATCCCAACGCGACGACGCTGTTCGATTCGCGCGGCTTCGACAACCCGTTCTTCGTGCTCAACGAGCAGCAGAACTCCTCGAACGTCGGGCGCGTCTACGGGAACATCAATGCGGAGTACCTGCCGCTTCCCTGGATCCGGATCAACTACACCCTCGGCGTGGACTACTCGACCGATGAGCGCCTGGAAGGGTGCCCGGTCTCCTCGTCGGACGTGTGCAACGGCGGGCGGGTGATCGAGGCGAAGATCGTGAACTACCAGATCGATCACAACCTCACCGCCACCGCGAGCTTCACCATCAATCCCAACCTCGGGGGCACGTTCACCCTCGGGCAGAACCTCGATACCAAGAACCTGCGGCTGCTCGGCACGGTGGGCCGCGGGCTCGTCGCGCCGTCGCCCTACAAGCTGTCCAACACGGTGAACCAGGATCTCCCGGTGGACAACGAGACCGTCATTCACGACGCCTCGTGGTTCGGGCAGGCGCAGTTCGACCTGTACAATCAGCTGCACCTCACCGCTGCGCTGCGCAACGACGGGTCGTCCACCTTCGGGCGCAGCAACCTGCGCAGCTGGTTCCCCAAGGGGAGCGCGGCGTGGGAATTCACCAAGGCGATCGGCTCGCTGTCGTGGCTGTCGTACGGGAAGGCCCGGGTCGCCTACGGCGAGGCCGGCGTGGAGCCGAATCCGTACCTCACGTCCCAGACGTTCTCGAGCGGCATCGTGGGCGGGATCTCCCAGGGGACCGGGAATACCCCCACCCAGAACGGCATCGGCGGACTGACCTCCAGCATCACGCGGGCCGCCACCGTGCTGCGCCCCGAGCGGTCCAAAGAGTTCGAGGCCGGCGTCGATCTCGGCTTTTTCCAGGACCGGGCCGACATGAGCTTCACGTTCTACAACAAGAAGTCCGTGGACGTGATTCTGCCGACGCCGCTCTCTCCCTCCACCGGCTTCCTGCAACAGGCGTCGAACGCGGCGACAATCCGGAACCGCGGCGTGGAGCTGTCGCTCAACCTCCGGCCCGTCCAGAGGGCGGACTACGGCTGGGAAGTCGGGTTGCAGTGGGCGCGGAACCGGAACACGGTGCTGTCGCTCGGCGGTGAGCAGTTCCTCTCGATCGGCGACTTCAACAACCAGGTCGCGATGGTCGGGCAGCCGCTCGGGGTGTATCTGGGCACCGGGTTCCTGCGGTGCGGCGTCTCGAGCGACGCGAATGTGATCGATACGTTGGGGACGACGCTCGGCAGTGTGTGCAGCGGCCATCCGAAGGGCGCGCTGTTCATCGGCGCCGACGGCTTCCCGGTGGGCGACCCCGATCCGCGCATCGTCCAGGATCCGAACAACAAATGGACGGGAAGCGTGCGGACGGCGTTCCGTTACCGGAAGTTCCAGGTGACGGGGCTGGTCGACATCCGGCACGGTGGCCAGATCTGGAACGGCACCAAGGGCGCGCTGTGGAGCTACGGCACGCACAAGGACACCGAGCAGCGCGCCACGTGCACGTCGCTGACGTCCTGCACCGGCAACGAGAAGACGTTCGGCTCGGGCGGCTGGTTCGACGGGCCCGTGGCCGGCCCGGGGGCCGGGACGCCTGTCCCGATCGGAGAGAACTGGTACCGGTTCGTCGCGGCGTGTCCGTTCGTCGGCATCGACGAGCCCTGCATCGAGGACGCCGGATTCGTCAAGCTGCGCGAGGTGTCCGTCGCCTACACGATCGACGCCCCGTGGGTGCGGCGCCTGATCGGGTTCAGCAGCGCGGACATTCGTGTCACGGGTCGCAACCTCCACACGTGGACCAAGTACACGGGGTACGATCCGGAGACGAACCTGGGCGGCGCGATTTCGGCCGGCGCGGGCGCGGGCGGCGTGGACTATTTCAACAACCCGCAGACCCGTTCGTTCGTGTTCTCGATTACCCTCAACCACTGACCGCGAGGAGATCGACTCATGCGTAACTCCATGAACGTCGCGCTCGTCTCGCTGGGGGTTCTCCTCGGGACAGCCGGCTGCACCAATTTCCTCACCGGAGACAAGCTCTCCGAGAATCCGAACCAGCCGTCGACGGCGTCGATTCAGCAGCTGTTCGTCGGCGTCCAGGCCGGGCAGTTCGCCTTCCAGGAAGGCACCGTGCCCATGATGATGTGCATGTGGGTACAGGCCTGCACCGCGGTCAACGGCCGGTTCGTCGAGCAGGCCGGACGGTACAACTTCGGCGAAGGCTCGAACATCGGGGCCAACAGCGGCGACTGGGGCTCGCTGTACGACGCCGGTGGCTTGGTGGACATCAAGGGCGTCGTGGCGGCAGCCCGGGCCGGGGGCGATTCGACCTGGCTGGGGATCGGCAAGATCTGGGAGGCGTTCACGATCGGCAGCGCCGCGGATATGTGGGGGGA
>Ga0326731_1000002_pt1 | contig 86775 bp, 72 predicted proteins | sample MHFSIPfraction_FD_207645 | JGI IMG/M metagenome (GOLD analysis project Ga0326731, IMG submission 207645) | Lab enriched peat soil microbial communities from Michigan Hollow, Ithaca, NY, United States - MHF9FY SIP fraction | ecosystem: Environmental > Terrestrial > Soil > Wetlands > Peat | place...
GTTGAAATCGTGGGCGACCCCGCCCGCCAGGGTCCCCACAGCTTCGAGCTTCTGCGACTGGCGCAGCTGGGCTTCACTCTCGCCGAGGGCGCGTTCGACGCGCTCCCGCTCCCCGATCTGATTCTGCAGCAGCGCGTTGGTCTGCTCGACCTGCAGTCGCTTCTGCTCGAGTGAATCCATGAGCCGGTTGTACGTGGCGTTGAGCGTCTCGATCTCGATCGCGGCCCCGGTGGCGTCGAAGCGGGGCGCGGGGTCGCCGGTCGCGGCGACGGTGCCCATGTAGTCGACGAAGCGCCCGAGCGGGCGGAGCAGGGAGTGCCCGACGAGCCCCGTGCCAAAACCGACGAGCAGCACCGCTCCCGCGGCGAAGATGAAGAAGCCGAGCAGCAGGGCGCGGTCGAGCGGGTCGAGCATCGGGGCGAGTGGCTGCAGCAGGTGGAGGGCGAGTGGCTCGCCTGCCGGGCCGTTCCCGAGTGGCGTGGCGGCGACCACGTAGTCGCCTTCGGCCAGACGCACCGTGGACGGCTCGCTACCGGTCGCCGTGGCCGAGAACGCGACGGTGGTGTCGGACAGGGTCGTCGCGATCACCGCGCTCCCGCTCGTGACGACCACGTCCCCGCCGAGCACGTCGCGGAGCCGCTGCACGTAGCGCTGGCCCAGGCGATCGCCCAGAATCAGGGTGCCGATGGGGTTCCCGGAGACGACGATCGGGACGCAGGCCGCCTGGAAATAGGTGTCGCCGAACCGCTCGATGCCGAACCCGGACGAGTCGCCGGGCTGGGCGGAATCCAGGGCGCGCCGCACGTCCGCCAGCCCGGAGAGGTCGGTGCCCGGCGCCGGCGCGCCGCCACGCCGTTCGCGCGACGCCAGCACCCGGCCCTGGTCGTCGGTCACGATCAGGAGGTCCTTGCCGAGGGCCGCTACCAGTCCTTCCGCCTCGCGCCCGATCGTTTCGAGCAGCTCGGCCCGGAGCGCACGCCCCGCGCGCGGCTCGCTGCGGTAGGTCTCGATCGCGGCGCGCAGCGTCGGATTTTCCGTGAGGATGGTGGAGGTTTGCAGCAGGTCCTGCAGGCTGCGGTGTTGTACCGCGAGCAGTGCTCCCTGGTTGCGGCGCAGCGCGTCGGCGAAGAAGCGCTTGGTCACGCCCCGGATCTCGAGACTGAGTCCGAGAAATGCCGCGGCGATGACGACGATGGTGAGCAGTGCGCTTCCCGCCGCGAGCTCGACGCTCAGGCGTGTGCGGGACACGCGGCCCAGCAGGCCGGCGTTCAACCGATTCTGCACAGCGTCCCCTCCCACCCTCCGGCCAGCAACTTACGGACGTTGCTGAGGGGATGCCAGACGGCAGGATCGGCGCTCAGCCGCGGCGGCGTCCCCCCCGCTGCTCCATTTCGTCGCGACGCTCCGACTCCGCCTGGCGCTGCTGCTCGTCCTTCCACTTCTTGTAGGCCTTCAGCTGACTCGCGGTGAGAAAGCTCTTCAGGCGCTGGTCGAAGCGCGTGTCTTCCTTGGCGAGTGAATCCCCCAGCGCGAGCAGGGCGGGGAAGCTCGAGCGGGCGGCCTCACGGTCGCCACTCTGGAATGCGGCGTCGATCGCGCGTCTGGCCGCCTGGGCGCTGTCCCGGATCGTCGCAGTGGCGCTCATGAAGGAGTCGAACACCACCCGGTATTCCCCAGCCTCGCCGCTGTCGAGCTCGAAACGCGGGATGAAGAAATCCGGCAGGGGCGGGCCCTCCAGCTGGGTGGTGGTCGGCAGCATGCGGGCCGGCCGTTCGCCGCGCTCGCGCCAGCCTCCGGTACGCCCCATCCCACCCATGCCGCCATATCCCGGATCCTGCGCGGACAAGGGGACGCTGGCCGCCAGCAGGCACACGGCCGCGAACGCCGTCGCGTGAAGATGCTTCATGAATCCTCCGTAAGCTGTTGGTTTCATGCGAGAGTTTCGACGGTCGGAATGCTGCCCGCGGCCGCGTGGCGACGGTCACATCCCCCCTCCAGTCGCCATGACATATGTCCATGAGTATGATGCCCTCTCGGTGGGTCCACGTCACAATCTGCCTGGCGCTGGGATGCCGTTCGGCCGTCCCGACCGCGTCTGTCAGTGACCCCGGGCTCGGAATCAACGCCAGCCTGCAGGGCCGCCGCCCGTTCCCCGACGACAACCCCTGGAACACGCCGGTCGACCGGATGCCCCTCGATCCCAATTCGAACGCCCTGATCGCCAGCATCGGTCTCACCAAGGGACTCCACCCCGACTTCGGCGCCAACTACAATGGCGGTCCGTTCGGTATTCCCTATGTCGTGGTGAGCGGCAATACGCCCGGCGTCCGGGTGGCCTTCGATTACGCCGACGAAAGCGACTCGGGGCTCTATCCCATTCCGCCCGGCGCCCCGGTCGAAGGCGGTGCCTCCTCTGGCGGGGACCGTCACGTCCTCGTGGTGGATCGCGACCACTGGAAGTTGTACGAGCTGTTCGCCGCGTACCCCGTTTCCCGTTCGCGCGACTGGACCGCCGGATCGGGGGCGATTTTCGATCTCGGCTCGGACGCGCTCCGTCCCGCCGGCTGGACCTCGGCGGATGCAGCCGGGCTCCCGATCTTCCCCGGGCTGGTCCGCTACGACGAAGCGGTGGAGCAGGGCGCGATCCTGCATGCGCTGCGCTTCACGGTCCAGACGACGCGACGCGCCTACGTGAGCCCCGCACGTCACTATGCCAGCAGCGACACGAGCTCCAACCTGCCGCCCATGGGGATGCGGGTGCGCCTCAAGGCGAGCTTCGACATTTCCGGTTTTCCGCCGAGCGCGCGCGTGATCCTGCAGGCCCTCAAGACCTACGGCATGATGGTCGCGGACAACGGTGGAGACTGGTTCATCTCGGGAGCCCCCGACGCTCGCTGGAACGACGCCGAGCTCAACACCTTGAAGCAGGTGGCCGGCAGCAACTTCGAGGTGGTGAACATGTCCGCCGGGGTGAATCCGTAACGAACAGCGCCACCCCGTCCCGATCGCGAACGGGGTGGCGCGCAGGCCGCCGCTAGTGACCGCGGCGGAGGTACACGGTCGGCGCGGACGAGCCGACGACGGGACGCGCCATGGGCGCGGCAATCGTTCCGAGCGGGCTCCCCGTCAGATCGTGCAGACAGTACTCGCGCGTCGTGCCCTCCGGAGACCACCGGCCGTGCAACCGGGCGGGCAGCGTCAGACAGGGACCCGTATGGACGGGTCCGGGCTGTGAGAATGTCAGGGCGCTCATCAGGGGCTCCGGGTATGCAGTCACCCCCTTAGATGCCGCCCGTCAGTCCAGGGTTGCGCCCTCGGTCAGGAGTCTTCCAGCCGGTCCAGTGCGAACCGCAGCCGGAGCATCGCCGCCTCGAGCGTGCGCTGCTCTTCGTCCTGCGCCGATCCGTCTTCGACCACCCGCGTGAGGAGCCGCAGCGCCTCACGGATTTGATCCGCCGCCGAGAGAATGGACAAGCGCCGCTCGGCGCCCGAGCGTCGATCGCCGATGATGCGCCGATCGGCGGAGGGATGCTCCGGCCGCGGGGCCCCCCCGCGCCGGTCCAGGATGGTGCGGCGATCGAGCGGTCGCCGACGCTCGTTGGGTGCGGTCATGGAAGACAATGGTAGCACGGCGCTGTCGCGACAGCGAGGTGGAAAAAGCCTCTGTACCCGCTATTCTTCCGCAGCGTCATCCACTCCACCTCGGGAGCTCCCGTGAATCTGTTGCTGCTCGTCATGCGGCTGCTGCACATCCTGCTCGGTGTCTTCTGGGTCGGGACCATGATATTCACGACCGTCTTTCTCTTCCCGGCCGTGCGCGACGCGGGGCCCGATGGCGCCAAGGTCGCGGCCGGGCTCGCCCGGCGGGGCTTCCTCGCCATCATGCCGGTTGTCGCCGGGCTGAACATCCTGTCCGGACTCTGGCTCTTCTGGAGAGTCTCCGGCGGCTTCCAGCCGGGGTTCATGCATTCGGCAACCGGGATGACGTTCGGACTCGGCGGCGCGGCGGCGATCGCCGCCTTCGTGATCGGGGTGTCCGTCGTACGGCCGGCGATGCAGCGGTCAGGTGCCCTCGCCGAGAGCGCCGCGCGCGCCCCGGCGGCCGAGCGCGATGCCCAGCTCGCAGCGGCGCAGGGGCTGCAGGCGCGGGCGGCGTCGGCGGGCCAGGTGGTGGCGGTGCTCCTCGTCATGGCCGTCGCGGCGATGGCTTTGGCGCGCTACGTATAGGCGGTCCCCACTGTCCGCTTGCGGGACCCGGGCGTCCCATTCATGCACACCGCGCCGGTTGGTCGCCCGGGTCCTCCTGAATCAAATCGTTGGCCCACAGCGTATTCCGGTACGTCGTCTCGAGGCACGCAACTTGACTTAGTCGGGACACCGGCCGGCACCCGCCGGTTGGCGCCCGTTGTCCAACTGAGATCACTCGATCGAGGAACCTCATGCCATCGCGTGTCATCCTGCAACGGACCGCCCTGACGGCACTCACGCTTGCCGTCTGGCGCGCGCCGTCGCTCCGTGCCCAGTCCCCGCTGGTGGATATCCGCGACCTGACGCCGCAGGAGCACCGCTCCGCGGCGTTCGTGCTCTCCGCGCCGCAGGTCCTCCAGGTCGAGGCGACCGGTGCAGAACCGCGGCGCGACCGGGACGTCTGGCACTGGGGTAACGACGATGACCGGACCATCTGGCCCGCCGCGGCCTGGATCCTGGATGTCCGGACCCGGGCGGTGGTGTGGGACCTGCGGACGGCCGAGACCGAGCGCTCGCGCGACGGTCTGCGGAAGTTCTCCGGGGTGATCCGTCTCCCGGCGGGCGTGTACGAGGCGCATTTCGGATCCTTCGTGGCGACCTCCGTCTCCTACAACGGGGACTCCAAGGACCTGATTTCGATGCGCCGCGATCAGCGGCGTGGGCGGGTGCGCTACCACGGCCCGTTCGTGGACGACGGCTCGTACCGGGATCTCGGCATCGAAATCCGTGGGGTGGGGCGGCCGGCGAGCGACGGCGATCTGGACAGCGCGTCACGCGCGTTCACCGGATCGCTGGTGCTGTCGCTGCTGGACGACGGGCCGGGCGCATCGGTGCGCAAGGCCTTCGAGCTCACGCGGCCGGCCGACGTGGAGGTCTACGCGATTGGAGAGCTGCGCAAGGACGGCGCGTTCGACTACGGCTGGATCCAGAACGCCGATACGCGACGGCGCGTGTGGGAGATGGACTACCGCCACACTGACGATGCGGGCGGCGCGCACAAGAACCGGATGGTGCAAGACACGGTCCGGCTGCCGGCCGGCCGTTATGTCGCCTACTTCGTGAGTGACGACTCGCACGACCCCGGGGAGTGGAACGCCATGCCGCCGTTCGATCCCGACTTCTGGGGCATGACGCTGCGCATCACCGACGCGTCGGCACGTGCCGCCGTGAAACCGATCGCGTGGCAGCCGGTCCCCGACCAGACGCTCGTCTCGCTCACCGGCATCGGGGACGACGCCCTGCGCTCGGCGGGCTTCACGCTGCGGCGGCCGATGGACGTGCGGGTCTACGCCCTCGGGGAGGGCAGCAATCCCGACGGCGACATGGACGACTATGCCTGGATCGTGAACGCCACGACCCGCCGCCGCGTGTGGGCGATGCGCTACGAGGATACCGAAGCGGCCGGCGGCGCGGAGAAGAACCGGCTGTACGACGGCACGCTCCGGCTCGACGCCGGGAGCTACCTGGTCTACTACAAGAGCGACGGGTCGCACTCCTTCGGCAACTGGAACGCCGCGCCTCCGCCCGAGAGCGAGTACTGGGGCGTGAGCGTTTTCCCCGCGAGCGGTCGGGTGGACTCGAGCGTCGTCGCCCCGTTCCAGCGCAGCACCAGCGACGCGATCGCCGAAATCGTGCGGGTGAAGAGCGACAAACACAAACGCGAGCTGTTCACGCTCGACCGGCCGACGTCGGTCCGGGTGTATGCCATCGGCGAGGCCGATGATGGTGAGATGGCCGACTACGGGTGGATCGAGGACGCCGCGACGGGCGATACGGTGTGGGAGATGACCTACCGGTCCACGACGCACGCCGGCGGCGCCAGCAAGAATCGCCTGTTCGACGGGATCGTGCGGCTGCCCGCCGGCCGGTACGTGCTGCACTACGATACGGACGGTTCGCATGCCTACGGCGACTGGAACGACGATCCGCCGGACGATCCCGAAGGATGGGGGATCACGGTGACGCGCGCGCCGTAGCCGCTTTCCGCCCGGCCCCCTGTCCGCATAGCTTTCCAGCGGACAGGGGGTTTTCCTATGGCGAAACCTGCGATCCTCCTCGTGCTGGTGCTGGCGGGCTGCGATGTCAAATCGGACATGCTCGGCGGAGGCGCCCAGCCGATCCTCCCGCCCGTTCAATCGCTCGATGCCGATATCTCGTTCTTTTTGACGCACACTCCGGCGCCGGGTGGGTCCACGGCGAACTGGGACATCGCCCTCGAGCGGGTCGCCTTCGTCGACACCGCCATCAACCGCCTGCTGCTGGTGCCGCTCGCGACGCTGCGGGCGGCGGAAGCGCGACAGCCCAGCGACCAGGGCGACTACTGGCAATGGGACTTCGACACGACCGCGGGCGGCCAGGCCTATCACGGGTCGCTCCTGGGCGGTCCCGTCGGCATCAGCAACGGGTGGATCATGTACCTGTCGGCGCCCGGGCGGAGTCCACCACTAGCCGACTACAAGTGGTTCTCCGGCCTGGCGAGTGTCTACGGGAGTCCGGGATACTGGGTGATCGAGGACCCGTCGGGCGCGAGTCCCGACACCGCGACGATCCAGTGGAGCTACGACGGGGTGAGCAACTACTTGAAGTTCACGAATGGATCTGACGGCGTGCTCACCTACACATGGAACGAGCCGTATCGTCAGATCGAGTGGGTCGCAGCCAACTCGCTCGACAACTTCCTGTTGCAGTGGAATCCGACCACCGGGACCGGCGGGGTCCGCGTCGGCGGCGGCAGCGTCGTCTGTTGGGACGCACAGCAGAACGATGCTGCCTGTTAGCGGTAGCCCGCCGCCTGGAGACTGAACAACTCGGCGTAGAGCCCTCCACGGGCCACCAGCTCCTCGTGGGTTCCCTGGTCGATGAGTTCACCGCCCTGGAGCACCAGGATCCGGTCCGCCATGCGGACCGTCGAGAAGCGGTGCGAAATGAGCACCGCCATCCGCCCTTTGGTCAGCTCCGCGAATCTGAGAAACACCTCGTACTCGGCGCGCGCGTCGAGCGCCGCCGTCGGCTCGTCGAGGATCAACACCTGCGCCTCGCGCAGATAGGCGCGTGCCAGCGCCACCTTCTGCCACTCGCCCCCCGAGAGCTCCACCCCACCGTCGAAGCGGCGACCGAGCATCTGGCCGTACCCGCCGGCGAGCCGCCCCGCGACATCCTCGGCGCGGCTGCGGCGCGCCGCCTCGTGGATCCGCGCGTCGTCCTCCAGGCGCTCGATCTCGCTCACCCCGATGTTCTCCTTCAGGATGAAGTCATAGCGCACGAAGTCCTGGAAGATCACGCCGATGTTGCGGCGCAGGCTCACGAGGTCGTAGTCGCGCAGGTCCACCCCGTCGAGCAGGATCTGCCCTTCATCCGGGTCGTACAGACGGGCGAGCAACTTCACGAGCGTCGTCTTGCCGGCGCCGTTCTCCCCCACCAGCGCGATCCGTTCGGCTGGCCCGACGGTGAACGTCAGGTGTCGCACGGCCCAACGCTCCGAACCGGGATATTGGAACCCGACGTCCTTGAACTCGAATCCCTGCCGGATGGGTGACGGCACGGACCGCGCTCCGGGCCGCGAAACGACCCGCGGCTGGACGTCGAAGAACGTGAAGAGGTCGCCGAGGTAGAGACTCTGCTCGTAGATGTTCGAAAGCGACAGGAGGATTCGCTGGATCAGGTCGCGGCTCGAGCGGAACGAGCCCGCGAGGAAGGTCAGGGAGCCGATCGTGTAGCGGCCCAGCACCGTGAGATAGATGATCACGGCATACGCGGCGTAATACCCGAGGGTTCCCAGTGTCACCAGCGCCGTAGACACGATATTGCGCCTGACGGCGAGCTTCTTGTTCGCCTCGTAGAACTCGTCGGAGAGACGCGCGTATCGGCCGACGAGGAAAGCGGAGAGCCCGAACAGTTTCACTTCCTTCGCCGATTCGTCCGAGGCGCCCATATAGCGCAGGTAGTCGAGCAGGCGGCGTTCCGGGGTCCACCGGAACAGCAGCGAGTAGCCGAGCGAGGCGTAATGCGCCTCGCCGAGAAACGAGGGGACCACCGCGACGGCCAGCAGCAGCAACAGCCACGGCAGCTGCACCAGCAGGACGCCGGCGAGGGAGGCGAGCGTCACCAGGTCCTGGGCGGTCGAGAGCAGCAGCGCGAACAGCCCGATGCGGCCCACGGTCTGGCGGCGGGCGCGCTCCAGATGGTCGTAGGTATCGGCGTCCTCGAACTGGGCCAGATCGAGCGTCGCCGCGTGCTGCATCAGGCGCACACTGATGCGGTTGGCGAACAGATCACCCAGCAGACTCTCGAGCAGCGACGAGGCACGCGCGAGCGCCTCACCGACGACGGCGATGCCGAGCTCGAGGGCGACCAGGCCGCCGAGCGTCCACCAGTCGACCGGGTGGCCGGCGCGCGTCACCCCGATGGCGCCGATCACGCCGTCGATGATGAGCTTGCCGATCCACAGGACGGCGACGGGAATGACCGAGCGAATCATCCGCAACGCCAGGATCGCGACGGTGTAGCCGCGGTGCGTGCGGAAGACCAGGCGGAGCAGCGGCGGCACGTGGCGCAACGCCTCGAGGCGCTGCGCCCAGGTCGGCGGCTTGTCGCCCAGCGAGGTGCGCGACGGAGGGAACAGGCGCGGCGCGGTCACACCGGGAAAAGTAGTCGTCTCCTCGCGCGGCGGCGCCGACCCTGCGTCCGCATGGCGCAGGCGCCCCCGGATCCGCACATTTGATCCACGATGGGAGGGCACCGATGATGCGAGGAGCGGGCGGCACCCCGGGGGGCGTGGGCACGTTCCTGGGCGGGGCCGCGATGATCGTGGCGGGCGGCTACCTGCTGCTCACCCGTGTCACCGTGGCGAGCGGTGGCTGGACGCTGTGGGGCTACAACGCCTTCGGTCTTTCGCTGCTGCCGCTGCTCGTGGGGATCGGCGTGTTGTTCTTCAACGGCCGGTCCATACTGGGGTGGGGGCTGACCGGGGCGGGGGCCCTGATCATCGTGGCCGGGATCCTCGCCAACCTCCACATCTTCTTTCAATCGACCTCGTTGTTCGACACGCTGATCATCCTCGGCCTGCTCGCGGCAGGAATCGGGCTCGTGGCGCGGTCGCTGCTCCCGCACCCGGTATCCACGGCCGAACCCGGGAAGACGCCGTGAGGTGGGTGATGCTGGCTTGCGCCGCCGCGGCGCTGACGGGCGCGACGGGGCCAGTGTACTGGGGCAATGCGTCATCGCAGCACGGGGAGGTCTGTCTCGAGCTTCCGCCCGGACTCGTCGATTGGCGGGGGCTCGCGGTACAGTCGCTGGGGCGGGAGCGGTTCGCGCATCCGAGTCCCGATGTGCTCCGCGCGGGGCTCGAGCCGGAGTTGGGAAACTCGATCTCGGTCCCGTTCGAGGCGCCCGTCCCGGCGAGTGTGGGAGACCGGTTCTGGGTGGTGCTGTATCGCGGCGGGGCCGCTCCGGTCATCCCCACGGTACTCCGCGGCAACGCCACGTACTTCTTCGATTCCACATTGACGCTCACCGCCGAGCCGGTCGCGGGAGGCGTGGCGTGCGCCCCGGGCCGTACACCCGAGGCGGCGGCCTTTTACGTGAGCGGCACGACGTTGCGGGACGCTGCGCTCGATGCGACCGCCGTCACCACCGTGGGGAGGGACAGCTTCGCGATCTCGGTGGCCGGGCAGGAGCATCGGTTCCCCCGCCCCACCTTCGCCTTTCCCAAGGTGCTGCACGTGACGCTGTTCCACCGGGACCCGACCGGGACGATCGCCCTCATTGAATGGGATCCCGGAGACGGCTCGACCTGCCTGTCGTCATTCTCGCTCCTCATTCTCGGGTCCGCCGGGCCCCGGGACCTGCTGGAGAACGGCTACGACTGCGACGTGTGAGTCGCAACGCTCCGCGCCCGGCGTGCGTCCAATCGTCAGACCACCTGGAGTCCAGATGACATCGTTCAGGATCCTGTTGCTCGCGGTGCCGATCACCCTCGCCGCCCAGCAACCCGCCGACACGATCCGAGCCGGCCGGTTCGACAACGGCAAGATGTGGACGTTCGAGTACCCGCCCGACCGCTACTTCTCCGATACCTACGGATTCACGGCCGATTCGGCGTGGTTCACTCGCGCCCGCCTCTCGGCGCTGCGCATCCCCGGCTGCTCGGCCTCCTTCGTGTCGCCCCACGGGCTCGTCGTCACCAACCATCACTGCTCGCGCGAAGGGATCGTGGCCGTCACGAAGCCGGGCGAGACGCTGCTCGATTCGGGGTTCGTGGCGCACTCCCTCGCCGACGAGCGGCGCATGCCGGATTACTTCGCCGACCAGCTGCTCGCCGTGCAGGACATCACGGATCAGATCCAGCCCGCGGTGGACCGCGCGACCTCCGACACGGCTCGGGCCCGCGTGCGACGCGAGGCGAGCACGGCGGCCGCCGCCCGCCTCAAGACGGCGTTCGCGTCGCCCGGCGATTCGATCTGGGTGCAGGTGGTGTCGCTCTACAGCGGCGGGCGTTACTCCGGGTATGTGTTCCGCCGCTTCACCGACCTCCGCCTCGTCGCGGCGCCGGAGCTGCAGATGGGCTTCTTCGGCGGGGATCCCGACAACTTCACCTACCCGCGCTACGATCTCGATTTCTCGGTGATCCGGATCTACGGCGCTGACGGCAAGCCCTTCGAGACGCGGAACTGGTTCACGTGGGGGAGCGAGGGCATCAAACCGGGCGACGCGGTGTTCGTGATCGGGAACCCGGGTTCCACCTCGCGCCTCAAGCCGATGTCGCAGCTCGAGTACGAGCGGGCGGTGAGCGTGCCGACCCAGGTGAGCTTCCTCTCGACGCGTCTCGACGCCCTGCGAGCCTTCTACGGCGCGCATCGCGCCACGGGGGATTCGTTGGACATGCGGAACTGGATGTTCGGCGTGTCGAACAGCCTGAAATCGTCTCAAGGACGGCTTGGGGGGCTGCTCGACCCCGCGATCATGGCGCGGCGACGCGATGCCGAGCGGCAGCTGGCAGAGAGCCTGACGGTGCGGCGCGACCTGAAGAATCGCTTCGGCCGGCTGCTCGACCGCATGGCCGATGTGCAACGCCGCAAGGCGACGCTCGCGGCCCCGTATCGTGCATTCGCGTTCTTCCCGAGCGGCTTCGCGGGATCGGCGCTGGCGCGCCGCGCCTTCAACGCGGTGCAGATCGCGGGTGCCGTTGGAGATTCGGCTGCGGTCTTCAGCCGACGGGCGCGTGCGGTCGGCAATCAGCCGCGGGAGCTCGACAAGCGCTTCCTCACTCTCGAGCTGGGGGACATCGTGCGGGCCTACGGAGCGACACACCCGCTCGCGAAGGCCGCGCTCATGGGGCAGGCGACGCCCGAAGGGGCCGCCGAGGTCCTGTTGAATACGTCGGCACTCGCCGATTCCGCGAAGGCGGACCAGGCGCTCTCCGCCGGGCTTTCGACCGACGACCCCGCGCTCAAGCTGCTGACGGTGCTGCTTCCGGCGATCCAGGCGTTCAGTCGCGATTTCAGCGCGCTGTCGACGGAGGAGCGCGAGCTCTCCAGCGACCTGGGGCGGGCGCATTTCGCTGTCTACGGCAAGAATGTCCCGCCCGACGGCACGTTCTCCCCGCGCATCGCCGACGGGGTGGTGCAGGGCTACGCCTACAACGGCACGCTCGCACCCCCGTTCACGACCTTTTACGGGATGTACGACCGCTTCCGCGCCAACGGCCCCGGAAGCGAGTGGGACTTGCCCTACCGGTGGCGCACGCCACCCGCCGGGCTCGACCTCGGCACGCCGCTCGATTTCGTGTCCACCGCCGATACCTACGGCGGCAACTCGGGGAGCCCGGTTGTCACCCGGGACCTGCGCATCGTGGGGCTGAATTTCGATCGCAACATCGACGCCCTGGTGCGCGACTACGTCTACCTCCCCGAGCGCGGCCGCAACGTCATGGTGGACGTGCGCGCGATTCAGGCGGCCCTCGCGAACGTGTACGGAGCGCGGCGCATCGTCACGGAGCTCACGACGGGGCAGCTGGGCGAGAGCGACGCGCCGTAGGCGCGGGCTAGGGCGCTCCCGGATCTCGCCGGAGCGCCGCCAGCGCCGTCTCGCTCGCCTCAAAACCGTCCGGGTGCTCGGGCATGGTCGCGCCCGCCGCCCGCAGCGCCTCGACGACGCCCGCGTAGTCGCCGGTCTGGCGGTGCCAGCTGTGCCCGGATCCGTGCAACGCCCAGCCGAGCGGGTTCAGGTGGTGATCGTCGCCCTTCACGTTCACGGCCGCATGGTAGCGCAGCAGCTCCCGCACCATCGCCGCGTTCCCGTGCCACGCCGCCCAGTGGAGCGCCGTCCCGCCGTGCTGGCCCCTCGCGTCGAGGGGCCAGCCCGCGGCGAGCAGCAGGCGTACGGCGGTGGTGTTGTTGTTCTCCGCCGCGGTGACCAGCTTCTGCCGGTCGTCATCGGTGAGGGTCCGGGCCAGGTCGGGGCGGCTCGAGAGCAAGCGCGCGAACAGCGCCTCATCTCCCAGCTCGCACGCCAGCCCCAGCTTCAATTCCTCCGAGCTGCGCTCCATCAGGAGCGCGAGCACGTCCTCGTGGCCGAACTCCCGGGCAACGACGTGGGCTGTCTTGTGTCCCCCGAGGGTCCAGATGTAGATGGTGCCGCCGCTTCTGGGGTTTTGTTTGGGGAACCAGCGTTCCGAGACGCTCATACGGATCGATGCCGGATCTTCGTCCAGCTGGCGACGCACCCGTTCGAGATCTCCCAGGGCGGAGGCCATCAGCAGGTCGGTGCGGCACCCGCGACGCACGAGATACCGCGCCACCTCCGGGCGGCTGCGGACCATGTACTGAGCCGGCGTCGATTCGTGATCGACGTCGCGCGCGTCGATGTCCGCCCCATGGTCGAGGAGGAACGCGGCGATCTCGACGCTCGGGGCGAAATGGAGCGGGGTCTGGCCGTCGCCGCCCCGGGCGTGGACCAGCGCCGGGTCGCCCCGTACCAGCTCGACCAGCGTGTCCATCATGCCGAGCCGCGCCGCAGCGTGCACGTCCACCCGCGCGCCGCGCTCGATCAGGAACGAGGCCAGCCCGCGGTCGTCGTCCAGTACGCCGAAACCGCCGGCCCACCAGTGGCTGCGTTGATTGATGTTGGCGCCGGCCGCGAGCAGGACGTCGATCATCTCCCGGTTGGCCCACGGCAGCGCCGCGAGCAGTGGCGTGGCGCCGAAATCACCGCCCGGGATCGGGTCGTTGAGGCGAGCTTTGAGCTCGGGGTGGTCCTGCAACACCCGGCGCGCCGCGCCGGGATCGTCCGCCTTGATGGCCGCCATCAGGAGTGCCGCGGGGTCTCCGCCTGGCTCGGTCGCCTCTACGTGCGCCTTGAGCGTGGGCCAGCTCGAGAATCCGAGCTGCACGGCGAGTGCATGCTGCGCGTCGGCGAGCTTGGGGTGCTCCGGCGCGGGGCGTGAAAGCAGGGCGCGATAGCGTTCCAACGCCTGCGGGTTGCGTGCCTGGAGGCCGCGCAGAATGCGCTTGGCTTGTTTCTTCAGGTGTTCGAGATTCACAGACTCCTCCCTTCGTGGGCGCCCAGTGTCCGCTGGGATGGGCTGAAGAGAGGTCGAATTGTGTGCTGCGAGCCTGCGCAGGTGGGATAGTCCCTTCCCGCGGACGGGAGGCAACCTGCATTGCAGGTTGCAGTCTATCGAGCGCCCGGGTCGATGACAAGCCTCATTTCTGCCACACCGCATAGCCGTCGGCGCGCAGCTGATTCGCCAGGACGCGCTCCATGCGCTGTGCGGCGGTGTAGGGCAGCGGATTGAGCTCGGCGTACAGATCGGGCCGCAGCCGGAGCCCGTAGCGCCGCGCATACGGGTTGTCTTTGACGCCGTACCGGTGGCGCTCGAACCGCGTCTCGGGGTCGAGTCCGGTCATGCCCACGTACAAACAGGGTTTCGCGGGGTCGTGATGGGGGTTGGCGCGGCGGAACTTGGCGTGGCGCAGCACTTCTCGAGACAGCTCGATGACGTAGATGTGGTGGCGTGCCGGCGGCGGACGACGGGCTCCCATGGAGTGCACGAAGATAGCGTGACGGAGGCGGCAACCAGTCGGGTATCAGGGAAGGGAGGTGGCGCATGAACGGTCGGCGAGCGGCTTGGTTGGCGATGGGACTGGGCCTTGGGATGGGCTGCGGAGAGGGGGCGTTCACGCCTCAGCTCGAGCTGGCGGCGGCCCAGTCGCGCTGGCAGGCCGCGGGCATCACGAATTACGACTTCGACTTGCAGGTGACCTGCTTCTGCGGCGCCACAGCGCTCGGCCCCGTGACCATTAGCGTGCGCAACGGCCAGCCGACCGGCATCGTCTCAACCGACAGCGGCACGGTGGTGGATACCCTGTACTTCCAGGGCTACCTGACCGTGGACAGGCTGTTTGCCAGTCTGGATCAGATTCTCAGCGCGAAGCCCGCTGCCTTTACGGCGGCCTACGACCCAGGACTCGGGTTTCCCACGGACGTGTCCATCGACGGCAACGCCCGAGTCGCGGATGACGAGCTGGGGCTGCGTATTCTGAGCTTGCGGCCGTTCGTAACACTGGTCCGGTAGGCGAAACCTGGCCGTCCCCGGCCCGTACGGTCCGAATCCTCAGCCAGGTCGAGTCGTCGTGGATGACGAAATCGTCTTCTTCACCCTCTTCGGGGCGGCGGCCGCGTCCGCGCTCCTGTTCGGCGCCGCGTGGCTCCGCACCAGGCAGCGGCTCACCTACCTCGAGAATCGCCTGCTGGATCCCCCCCGCGCCCGGGGAGGGGACGATGCCGAGCTCGAGGGGCGGCTGAACGACTTGTCGCTGCGGGTGGCCCAGCTCGCCCGCGGCCAGGAATTCCTGCAGCAGCTGTTGTCCGGCAAGCGCCGCCTGCCCCAATCGGGAAAGTCCTACGAGGTCACACCGTCCTGACAGCCACCCCCTTGTCCACCGGACGAGGCTTCTTTAGGTTGCTCGAACGGCAGTCCAACCAGTCCTGATCGAGGGTCACTTCTCGAGCATGTACGCGCACTATCGCATCCCGCTGATGACGCGCCTCTGGGCGTATCCGGACCTCGTGGCCCGGACCGCGCCGCTGGCCGAAGTCGGCGGGCGTATTGCGTCCGGCGCCGCCGATTCGAGGAGCCGAGCACCCTAGAAGTCCGCGATTCCATTGCGTGATCCGGCCTTCCGGGTGCTCCCAGAGACCCGGAAGGCCTTTCTGTTGGGCATGAACTGAGGATCACGATGATGGATATCGAGCTGCAACACACCAACGAAGCGATCATCACCCGCTACACGGACCAGCCCGTTCGGCTGCCGGCGGAGCTCCGCCGGGCCATCGAGGAGCGCTGGGACGGTGCGCCGGTGCAGCTCTACGCGCTCGCCGATCTCGATCAGGCGCTGTCGTTGGCCGAGACCTGGGTGGCGCTCGGCCCGAACCACCTGGCGACCGCGCGCCGCAGCGGCGAGCGGTGGGTCATCGAGAGCGTGTGGCGTTCGCGGGTCGAGGCGGTGCGCGAAGCGCCGGGACTATCCGCCTCGACGCTCACGATCCTGGGGCGCCCCGGCGATCCGGCGCTGCTCGTGGTGCGCTACACGCACCGCCAGCGGCGTGCGTTCGAGAACCTCCGGTTCGTGCTGGAGGAAGCGATCGCGGGCCGCGTCATCCCATCTCCCGATGCGGACCGGGAGTATGCCGACGGGGTGGCGCGGCCCATCCGGGACGCGCAGGCGCTGGTGGCTGGGCAGCGCGTCGCGGTGATCCGGCGCCTGCTGGGCTACCTCGCGCCCTATCGGCGGCGGCTGACCCTCGGCATGAGCGCCGCGGCGGTGATCACGCTCGTGAGTCTCGTGCCGCCGTACCTCGCGGGGTACCTGATCGACCGCGTGATCCGGCCGGCGCAACAGGGCAGCCTGCCGCTCGCGCGAGCGGGCCTGATTGCCTGGGTCGCCGTGGGCGCGATGGCGCTCGTGTATCTCGTGCGCCAGGGGGCGGCGCTGGTGCGCCTCCGGCTGATGGCGATCCTGGGCGAGTGGGTGGCGCGCGACCTCCGCGCCGAGCTGTACGAGCACATCCAGCGGCTGTCGCTCGCGTTCTTCTCGCGCAAGAAGACGGGCAGCCTGATCACGCGCGTGTCCGCCGACACCGACCGGCTGTGGGAGTTCCTGGCGTTCGGCGTGGTGGACGTGTCGCTCTCGCTGGTGATGCTGGCGGGGCTCTCGGCGGTGCTGCTGTCGCTCGACTGGCGGCTGGGCCTCGTGATGACGCTGCCGGTGCCGCTGTTCTGCTGGCTGATCTACCGCCACGGCGAGTCGATCAACCGGTTGTTCATCCGGGCGTGGCGCAAGTGGTCGCGGGTGTCGGACGTGCTGTCGGACACGATCCCCGGTATCCGGGTCGTGAAGGCGTTCCACCAGGAAGACCGAGAGATCGCGCGCTTCGGCGAGCGCAACGAGGACGTGACGGCGGAGTTCAACCGCATCCACCACCTGTGGACCGGATTCTGGCCGTTGCTGATGCTCGGCGTGCACACCATGACGGTGCTGGTGTGGGTGTTCGCGGTCCCGCGGCTGTTGGGCTCGGGCGCGGCGCTGCAAGCGGGCACGTTCGTGTCGTTCTTGTTGTACACGACGATGTTCGTGGCGCCGATCGAGATCATCGGCCAGATGGCCCGGACGATGAACCGGGCGACGACGTCGGCGCACCGCGTGTTCGAAGTCCTGGACACCGAGCCGGAAGTGCGGGACGCCGCGGCCCCCGTCCGGCTCGAGCCGGTGCGCGGGCGGGTCACGTTCGAGCACGTGACGTTCGCCTATGACGGCGTCCGGCAGGTGTTGAAGGGCGTCAGCTTCGACGTGCTGCCCGGCGAGCTCATCGGGCTGGTCGGCAGCTCGGGCGGCGGGAAGACGACGATCGTGAACCTGATGGCGCGCTTCTACGACGTCACGGGCGGCGCGATCCGGATCGACGGCGTGGATCTACGGCGCCTCGATACGGGGCACTTCCGCCGGCAGATCGGGATGGTGCTCCAGGATCCATACCTGTTCCACGGCACGGTGCTGGACAATATCCGCTACGGCCTGCCGGAGGCGGCGCTGGACGAGGTGATCGCGGCCGCGCAGGCGGCCAATGCGCACGACTTCGTGTGCAAGCTGCCGCACGGCTACGACACGGTCGTGGGTGAGCGGGGCCACACCCTCTCGGGCGGCGAGCGCCAGCGCGTCTCCATCGCGCGGGCGATCCTGCACGACCCGCGCATCCTGATCCTCGATGAGGCGACGAGCGCGGTGGACACGGAGACGGAGCGGGAGATCCAGCAGGCGCTCGAGCGGCTGATCGCCGGGCGCACGGTGTTCGCCATCGCGCACCGGCTGTCAACGCTGCGCAAGGCGTCTCGGCTGTTCGTGGTCGAGGACGGACGGCTGGCCGAGGCCGGTACGCACCGGGAGCTGCTGGACCGCTCGAACGGACGGTACCGGAAGTTGTACGAGATGCAGCTGCAACTGGCCTGAGGAGGACACATGACGACAGTTTTGGTACGTCAAGCACCGGCCCAGACCGACACCGCGCTCACCCTGGAGCGCCGCGCGGACGGCCAGCTGTGGGCCACGCAGCACGGCGCGGTGCGCGCGGTCTCGGTGCGCCGCTGCTTTCCCTGGTCGGAGCCGGGGCGACTCGTGTCGCTACGCGACCATGAGGACGAGGAGTTTGCCCTCGTGTCCGACCCGGCGGCGCTCGACCGGGATTCCCGGCGCGCCCTGGAAGAGGCGCTGGTCGAAGCCGGCTTCGTGCTGCGGGTGACGCGGGTACTGGAAATCGAGGAAGAGGTCGAGATCCGGCGCTGGCGGGTGGAGACCGGCCAGGGACCGCGGCGCTTCGTGACGCGGCTCGATGATTGGCCGCGCGCGTTGCCGGGCGGGGGCCTCCTGATCCGGGACGTGGCCGGCGATCTGTACCATCTGGCCGACCCGTTGCAGATGGACCGGGAGAGCCGGGAGCTGCTATGGGCGTTTGTCGACTGAGTGCTGGTACTCGGTAATCGGTAGTCGGTAATCGGTGCCCGGCAGCCTGCCGAAGTACCGATTACCGTCTACGGATTACCGACTACCGCTATCCACGTGTTGTTGGACCGGTCCACGTCGGGGTACACGCCGCGGGGGTCGATCTCGATCCGGACCGGCTTCGCCGCCGGGGGCGTGACGTGGGCCCAGACCGTCCGCTGCCCGCGCAGCCACGCTTCGACCGGCAGCTTGACCGTGCGCGACGCGCTGTCGCCGCCGGTGACGCGCAGCTCGACCGGGGCGACCATCTCGAGGCGGTTGGAGAGAAACACGCGCGTCAGGGTTTGGCCGGCGGTGTCGCGCTGCACCACCGAATCCACCGCCTGATCGAGATGGTCGGAGCGTACGAACCAGCTGCGCCAGAACCACGACAGATCCTCTCCCAGCGCGCTGTTCATCGTCCGGAAGAAGTCCGCCGGCTGGGGATGCCTGAGGGCCCAGCGCCGCACGTACTCGCGGAACGCATCATCGAACGCCCCCGAGTCCACCACCTGCTCCCGCAGGAAGTGCAGCGCCACGGCGGGCTTGCCGTAGGCGTTCCAGCCGCTCATCAGCCCGTTCGGGGAGCGATCCTGGCTCTCCATGATCGGCGTCTCGACGCCTCGGTAGGTGCGCAGGAACTGCTGGTAGGCGCGCATCGAGCCGAATTCGAGCGCCTGAATCCTGGTCGTGTCGTCGGGGTAGCGCGACCGGAAACTGAACCAGTCGATGAAGGTGTTGAACCCCTCGTCCATCCACGGATAGAGGCGCTCGTCCGACCCGACGATCATGGGGAACCACTCGTGCCCATGCTCGTGGGCGATGGTGTAGTACAGCTCCTTCTCGTTCTGCGCGTTGTCGAAGGTGATCATCGGGTATTCCATGCCGCCGACGGGCCCTTCGACGCTGATCGCGGTGGGCCACGGGTAGTGGAACCAGCGCGAGTGGATCATCACGGCGTGGCGGTTCATGTCCGCGGCCGTCTTCCAGACGTCGGCGACGGTGGGCGGGTAGAACGCCTGCATCAGGATGCCGTCCCAGCTGGTCGCGTCCCAGATGAAATTCGCGGCGGCACCCCAGGCGAAGTCGCGCACGTTGGTCGCGGTGAAGTGCCACGTTCGGGAGGGCCCCGTTCCGGGGGGCAGCAGCACGGGCGTGCCGACCTCATCCGCCGTGATGATGTGCACGATCGTATCGGCGTGAGCCGCCGCGGCGAGGCGGTGGCGGATCGTCGCGGGCAACGCCTCCAGCGGGTTGCGCAGCACGCCGGTGCCGGCCACCGTATAGCCCGCCGGCAGCGTGAGCGTCACGTCGAAATCGCCGTACTCGAGGTAGAACTCGCTCGAGCCGATGTACTGGTCGGTATTCCAGCCGCGCACATCGTCATAGACGGCCATGCGCGGGTACCATTGCGCCACCTGGTACAGCCAGCTCTGGGGGAATTGTTGCCGCCCGGTGCGGCCGAAGCGCGGGATCTGGTGATGCCAGGTGACGGCCAGCGACACTGTGCCGTGGGGTGCCAGCGGGCGGTCGAGATCGACGCGCATCATGGTGCTGTTGACGCGCCAGGTGAGCGCCGTGGCGACCGGAGCCGCGCCGGGGCGGGGGCCCGCGCGCAACGCGGCGACCCGCTCGATCGTGGCGCCGGCGCGGAAGCCGGCCTCCTGGCGCGCCAGCGGGTTGGCGAGAGCGGCGAAGCGCGAGTCGGGCGATCCGGCGTTCATGTCGAGCTGCAGCCACACGAAACGCAGCGAATCGGGGGAGTTGTTCGCATACCGGATCGTCTCCTCGCCGCGAATGGTGTGCGTCGCGGTGTCGAGCGAGGCGCGGATCGTGTAATCCGCCCGCTGCTGCCAGTAGCCGGGTCCCGGCAGCCCCGAGGCGGTGCGATACTCGTTGGGGGGCGGCAGATCGAGCTGGCGAAACGGCGACGTATCGGGAATGCCGGCGCGAACCGGCACGGGTTGCTGGGCGCGCGCTGCGGGGGAGAGGCAGAGCGCCGCGGCGAGGGCGAGGCGAATTGTCGATTTGTTCATAGCTTGAAGAATGCGCCGACAGGACTCCTCTTGACAACCGGCGCTACGTGAGCACCCTGTCCGAACTCTTCTTCAAAGGGCCGATCATGCGCAGGACAATCGCCGTACTCGCGTGTTGTACGGCTACCGCCGCTCCCCTCCGGGGCCAGGCGCCGTTGGGTGGGGCGGTGGACTCGCTCGTGCGGCAGGTGCTGCAGAGCACGGGTGTGCCGGGCGCATCGGTCGCCGTGGTGCAGGACGGCCGGCTGGTATACGCGCAGGCCTACGGAGCGGCGCAGCTCGACCCGCCGGTGCCGGCGCGGCCGGAGATGCGCTTCAGCATCGGGTCCATCAGCAAGCAATTCGCGGCGGCAGCCATCCTGCTCCTGCAACAGGATGGGAAACTCTCGCTCGACGATCCGGTGGCGCGGTTCCTCCCCGACCTCACGCGCGCGCACGACGTGACGATCCGGCAGCTCTTGTCTCACACCTCCGGCTATCAGGACTACTGGCCTCAGGACTACGTCCCGCCCTTCATGCTCGACTCGATCGGCGCCGCCGGGATTCTCGAGCGCTGGGCGAAGAAGCCCCTGGACTTCGAGCCGGGCACCCGGTGGCAGTATAGCAACACGAACTACGTGATCGCGGGCGTGATCGTGGAGCGCGTGAGCGGGATGCCGTTCTTCGAGCTCCTCCGCAGGCGCATCCTCGCTCCGCTCGGCATGCAGAGCGTCGTCAACATCGACCTCGGCCGGTTGCCGCAGTCGGATCCCACGGGATACATGCGATACGCCCTGGGGTCGCCGCGCCCGGCACCCAAGGAAGGCAAGGGCTGGCTGTTCGCGGCCGGCGAGCTGGCGATGACCGCCGCCGACCTGGCCAAGTGGGACATCGCCCTCATGAACCGGAGTTTGCTGTCGCCGGCGTCGTATCAGGCGCTCGAGACGGAGACCCTCCTGAAGAGCGGGACCGGAACGGGCTACGGGCTCGGCGTCGACGTGGGGATGGACGGGGACCGTCGCCTGATCTCCCATAGCGGTGAAGTGTCGGGATTCACGGCGTCGAACCTGGTGTACCCGGACGACCATGCGGCCGTGATCGTCCTGGTCAATCAGGACGCCGTGAGCGCCGCGGGCGTGATCGCCCGGCGGATCGGCGGGCTGTTGTTCGCCTCGCAGGACTCCAATACTGATGCCCGCGCGAGCCGGGCGCGGGGCATTTTCGAGGGCCTGCAGCGCGGCACCATCGACCGCTCCCTCTTTACCGCCGACGGCAACGCCTATTTCAGTGCTCAGGCGGTCGCGGACTTCGCGTCCAGCCTGGGGCCGCTCGGGGCCCCGCAGGCGTTCTTTCAGGTGGCGCAGCAGCTCCGGGGCGGCATGATCCTGCGTGTCTACCGGGTGACCTTCGCCGACCGTGCCCTGCGGGTGTGGACCTTCGAGATGCCCGACGGGATGCTGGAGCAGTATCAGGTCGCGGCGAACTAGAGGATGCGCAACCCTTTCCGCGGCTCCCGCATCGAAGGAACGTGACCTCCCACGCGCGCCGGGACGCGTTCCTCCAAGACCTGCGCTACGCCGTCCGCGGCTTGCGAGCCCGACCGGGGTTCACGGTCGCGGTCGTCCTCACCCTCGCGCTCGGCATCGGTGCGAACGCCGCGATGTTTTCCGTCGTGGACCGGCTGCTGTTCCGTCCGCCGCCGCTGCTGCGCGATCCCGCGCTGGTGCACCGCGTCAATCTCGCCAGCTCGTACCGCGGCAAGGAATTCATCGGCGAGGGCGTGCAATACCAGCGCTTTCTGGATCTGACCCGCTGGACCCACTCCTTCGCTCGGACGGCCGAGTTCACCGATCGCAAGCTTGCCATCGGCGTGGGCACGGAGTCTCGCGAGATGCAGGTGGCGGCGGTGAGCGCGGGATTTTTCGGCTTCTTCGACGCGGCGCCCTCGTTGGGGCGCTACTTCACCGCCTCCGAAGATACGCCACCCAGCGGCACGCCCGTAGCCGTTCTGGGCTACGGATTCTGGCAGACCCGCTACGGCGGGCACCGCGATGTCCTCGGCCAGACGCTCCGGATCGGCGCGACGCTCTACACGATCATCGGCGTGGCGCCGCGCGGGTTCGCCGGGCTCTGGCCCGGCGAGCCGCCCGCAGCCTACATCCCGATCACGGCGTATGGCGGCGAGCTGGGCGCGAACCTGCGGTTGCGCGGCGAGCAGTGGTGGTCGACGTATCACTGGACCTGGGCGTCCATGATCGTGGAGCGCAACCCGGGCGTCAGCCTGGCCGCGGCCAACGCCGACCTCACCGCGGCCTACCTCCGGAGCTACGCGGCCGCGGAAGCGGGGGACTCGAGGAGTACGCCGTTGGAGCAAGTGCGTCCGCACGCGATCGCGGCGTCGGTGCTGGAGGAGCGCGGCCCCAACGAGTCGAGCGAAGCCAAGGTGGCGACCTGGATCACCGGCGTCGCGCTGGTGGTGTGGCTGATCGCGTGCGCGAACGTGGCGAACCTGCTGCTCGCGCGGGCGCTGGGACGGCGCCGCGAGATCGCGGTGCGGCTCGCGCTGGGGGTGAGCCGCGGGCGACTCGCGATGCAGCTGCTGATCGAGAGCCTGCTGCTGGCGGTGCTGGGCGGGGCCGCAGGGGTGCTCGTCGCCCAATGGGGCGGCGCCGTGCTGCGCGCCGAGCTCCTGTCCACTACGTCGGGCGCCACGGTGGTGACCGACCCACGGACCCTGCTGTTCGCCGGCGTCGCCGCGCTGCTCGCGGGGATGCTCACCGGGCTGGCGCCGATCTTTCAGACGGGGCGGGCCGATCTGACGCGCGACCTGAAAGCGGGCACGCGTGAAGGCGCCGTGCATCGGTCGCGCACTCGGGTGGCGCTGCTCCTGCTCCAGGGCGCCCTCTCGGTGGTGCTGCTCGTGGGCGCCGGGCTGTTCGTCCGCTCGTTGCGGAACGTGGAGCACGTTCACCTCGGGTACGATCCCGACTCCGTGCTGGTCGTCGACATGCAGATGCGCGGCGTGCAGCTCGATAGCGCGCACAACGTCGCGCTGTTGCGGCGGCTCCTCCAGGAGGTGCAGTCGATGCCGGGCGTGGCGCACGCGTCTCGACAGCTCACGATGCCGTTCTGGAGTACGTGGAACACGGACCTCCACGTCGCCGGCATCGACTCGGTGGATCGACTGGGCGAGTTCGACCTGAATGCCGTCTCCGCTGACTACTTCGCCACGATGGGCACGCGGCTGTTGCGCGGCCGGGGGATCACCGATCAGGACGTGGCGGGCGGGCCGCTGGTGATGGTCGTGAGCGACGCGATGGCCCGGGTGCTCTGGCCGGGCCGCGAGCCGCTCGGCGAATGCGTGCGGGTCGGGGGCGATACGGTGCCGTGCTCGACGGTGGTCGGCGTCGCGGAGAACATCAAGTCCCAGAGCCTGAGCGACGATCCCGGTCTGTTCTACTACCTCTCGTCGGCGCAGGCCAACCCCGATATGGGCGGATTGTTCGTGCGGGTGCGCGGCTACGCGCCGCGATCCCGGGAGGCCATCCGCCGGCGGTTGCAGCCGTTGATGCCCGGTCCGTCCTACGTCACCGTCACGCCCCTGACGGATGTCCTGGGCGCGCAGGCCCGGTCGTGGCAACTCGGGGCGACGATGTTCACGGTGTTCGGACTGTTGGCCCTGGTCCTCGCCGCGATCGGCCTCTACAGCGTGATCGCGTACAACGTGGCGCAGCGCACCCACGAGCTGGGCGTGCGCGTGGCGTTGGGGGCCCAGGTGCCCGATCTCGTGCGGCTGGTCCTGGTGGAGGGGATGCGACTGGCGCTCGTCGGCATCCTGCTGGGCGCCGGCATCGCGTTGATCGTGGGTCGCTGGGTGAAACCGCTGCTGTTCGCCGTATCCCCGCGCGATCCCGTGGTGTTCGCCGCTGTGGCCGTCGTGCTGCTCGCCATCGCGGCGCTCGCCAGCTTCATTCCCGCGCGTCGGGCGGGGCGCGTGGATCCGCTGCAGGCGCTCCGCACGGAGTAGGTTTTGCGCGCGCGCCTCTGAGCCTGCACCTTTGGCGGGAAGACACCTCGTCCCCACCGCCGGCTCGGAGGTTGGATGCTCGCCCGTCACCGTTCGATCGTCGTGCTGTTCGGTACCGCGATGCTCGCGGCGCCGCTCGCCGCCCAGCAGCCCACCGATACCGCGTTTGCGCGCCTCGTGCGCGAATACACCACCGATGCGCGCTTCCTGCCCGCGTCGGTCGCGGCGTTGCCGCTCTCGTCCACGATCCCCTCGCCGCAGCGTTACTTCGGCACGATCGCGGGCGCCCCCGGCGTGATGCACCACACGGGCGAGATCTACGGCTATTTCCGTGCGCTCGCCGCCGCCACGCCACGGGTGCGAGTCGAGACGGTAGGAAAGTCCGAGGAGGGGCGCGAGATCGTGCTCGTGGCGATCGGCGACTCCGCCGCCCTGCAGCGCAGCGCGGCGGTCAAGGCCGCGCTCGCACGTCTCGCGGACCCGCGCGCCACGCCGGACGGCTCGCTCGATTCGGTGCTCGCCGCCGCCGTACCGGTGTACTACCTGAATGGCGGGCTGCACTCGACGGAGATGGGGAGTCCCGAGATGCTGATGGAGCTGGCGTACCGGCTCGCGGCGAGCGAGGAGCCGGCGATCCGCCGGATCCGTGAGCGGGTGATCACCCTGATCAACCCGGTGAGCGAGCCCGATGGGCGCGACCGGCAGGTGGACTGGTACCTGCACTACACCAAGAGCCACTCGACACCCGACGACGGCTTCCCGCGCTCGAGCCCCTACTGGGGTGACTATGCCTTCCACGACAACAACCGGGACGGCCTGCAGATGGCGCTCGCGCTCACCCGCGCGATCTACCGGATCTACTACGATTGGCATCCGCTCGTGATGCACGACCTGCACGAGTCCATCCCGTTGCTCTACATCTCGACTGGCACCGGTCCCTACAACGAGCACAACGACCCGGTGGCGATCAGCGAGTGGCAGCTGTTCGCCAACAACGACATCACGGCGCTCGACGCACAGGGGCTTCCCGGCGTGTGGACCTGGGCCTTCTTCGACGGCTGGTGGCCGGGGTACGCCATCTGGGTGGCGAACAACCACAACTCGATCGGGCGGTTCTACGAGACGTTCGGGAACGCGGGCGCGAACACCTACGTCCAGGATCTCTCCGACGCCAGCTACGCCGGTGACTCGGTCACGAGCCGGCAGTGGTACCGCCCCTGGCCGCCGACCAAGAAGGTCCGCTGGTCGGCGCGCGACAACGTGAACTACATGGAAGCCGGGGTGCTGGCCTCCCTCACGTTCACGGCGGAAAACGCCGAGCGCCTGCTGCGCAACTTCTGGCAGAAGGGCGTGAACAGCATTACGCGCGGCCGCACGGAGAAGCCGTACGCCTACCTGATTCCCGGCCTGGCGCGCCAGCGCGACCCGTCGCGGGCGGCCTATCTCGTGAACCAGCTCGAGCGCCAGGGAGTGGAAGTCGACCGGCGCAGCGCCGGCGATTCCGCGGGCGACTTCGTCATCCGGCGCGACCAGCCCTACGGCGACCTCGTCGCCAACCTGCTGGGCGTGCAGCATTACCCGCAGTCCGCCAAGTACCCGCCCTACGACGACATCGCCTGGACGCTCGGCGAGTTGTACGGCGTGACGGTGACCGCGGTGAACGACACGAGCGTCTTCCATTGGAGCGGCCTCGAACGACTCACCGATACCGTGGCGGCGAGCGGGGCCGTCGCCGGCGGGGCCACGGGTCCGGTCTATCTCGTCGCCTATCGGGCCCAGGGGAACGTCGTCCCCGGCCTGTACGCCCTGAAGGACCTCGCGCCCCAGGCCAGGGTGTTCGCGGCCGAGACGACGTTCGTCGCGGGGTCGGACACGTTCCCCGCGGGCTCGGTGGTGCTCGAAGGGGCGGCAGCGGAGGTGGTACGGATGGTGGCACAGCGCTACGGCTTGACGATGCGCGGCGTGAGCGGGGCGCCCGCGGTCGCCCGGCATCCGCTCGATCTGCCGCGTGTCGCGATTTACCACAGTTGGTACTCGACGCAGGATGCGGGGTGGGCGCGCTACACCTTCGAGCAGTACCGGATTCCGTTTACGTCGATCGACAAGGACGATCTGCGCCGCGGCGGCCTGCGCGCGCGCTTCGACGTGGTGCTGGTGCCGAGCTTCGGTGGATCGGTGGCGCAGATGATCAACGGCATCGACCGGAAGTGGGGTCCGCTGCCCTATCAGCGGACCCAGGACACGCCGAACCTGGGTACGCCCTTCGCTTCCCCGGACATCACCGGCGGTCCCGGATTCGAGGGGATGGCCGAGCTGCGGAAGTTCGTGGACGCCGGGGGAACGCTCATCACACTCGGCGCAGCGACGGCCCTCGTTGGCGAGACCGGTATCGCCCGCGAGCTCTCACCGCACCGCACCAGCACGCTGTTTCATCCCGGGTCCATCGTCCGGACCCGCGTGCGGCGGCGCCGTTCCCCGATTCTCTACGGGTACCCCGACGTCACGACGGTCTTCCGCGGGAACGGCCCGCTGTACGAGGTGGCGGATCGCGACAGCGCCCTCGTGGTGCTGCAGTATGGCGCCACGCGTCCGGTGGAGCGCAATGAAGGGCCGATGCTCGGCATCCCCGATAGCGCGAGTCGTCCGGTCCGAGCCGACAGCACGAACAAAGGCGGGGGCGGCGACGAGGGCTACGTCGTGTCCGGGATGGTGCGCAACGAAAAAGAGATCGTCGGCGAAGGGGCGATCTTCGACGTACCGGTCCGCAACGGGCGTGTCATCGCGTTCACCTTCGACCCGCTGCATCGCTTCCTCAACCACCACGAGTTCCCGCTCGTCTGGAACGCGCTAGCGAACTGGAACGACCGACCCTAGTCGGAGGCCTGGCCGTGCGCTTCGACGAACCACAACAGCTTGTCGGTCCCCCGCACGATCTCCGTGCAGAGGTCCGCGCTGGCGGCGTCGCCCTGCTCGGCCGCCTCGTCGATCGCGTGGCGCATCCGTGCCCCGAACGCGGCCAGGGCGCCGGAGAGGGCCGCGACGTGGTCGCTCCCACCGGCGATGGCGTGGGGATACTCGTCCAGCTCGGAGCGGCGGGCCGCGATGCGAACCGTGCCTTCGGCCACGCCCCCGAGCTGTACCACCCGCTCGGCCAGCAGGTCCGCGGCGCCGGCGGCGTGCTCCACCACCCGATCGAACAGCTCGTGCAGGCCGATGAACTCCGGCCCTTTCACGTTCCAGTGCGCCTGCTTCGCTTGGAGCTGGAGGTCGATCGCGTCCGCCAGCCGTTGGTTCAACAGCGGGACGATCTCCGCACGCACCAGCTCGGAGAGGTCGTTCTTGGTCGCGTGCCGCAGCTCGTGGGACGTCGTCATGGTCGTCATCTGCACCCCCTATTGGTCCACCGGGGAAGATGCCCGGCGTTTTCACAAGACGGGATGAGACGCGGATGACGGGACGCTTCCCTCTGGGAATGCTCCTCGGCGCCGGCGCCATCTCCTGCACCCCCCCGTCCCGACCCACCCCGGTGCCGCTGCCGCGGCCCGCGGCCGCCATCGATGCGTGCGCCCTCTCGAGCGATTCCGCCCCGATGCTGGACACGCTGACGTTCGCGCTCAGCGGCAGCGTCGACCCGGCGCACGCGCCGGTGCCGGCGAGCGACGCCGAGCGGATGACGTTCCGGCAGATGTACGAAACGCTGGTCCGGCTCGATTGCGGGGGCGCGCCGCAGCCGGCGCTCGCCGCATCCTGGGCGAGCGAAGAATCCGGCCGCCACTGGACGTTCACGCTACGTCCGGACGCCCGATTCTGGGATGGCGTGCCGGTGACCGCGCGCGACGTGATCGCCTCTTGGACGGCCGGGGACACGGCACTGCTCCCGGGGGCCTCGTTCGAGGCGCCGGACGATCATACGCTCATCGTCCGCCTGGCGACCGAGTCTGGGGGTCTGCCGCCGCAGCTCGCCGATCCCGCGTTGTCCGTGACCCGGCCGGCTCCGGATCAGGGCTGGCCCATCGGCTCGGGGGCATACCGGGCGGACACCTCAGCGGGCCGCGTCCTCCTGTCACCGGTCTTCGGCGTGGGGCGGCCGGTGGTCGTGCTGCGTCCGCTCGGCCCTGCCGATGCTCGCGACTGGCTGGACCGCGGCGTCGATCTGCTCGTGACCGACGATGCCGCGGCGCTGAGTTACGCCGCGAGCCGACCCGACCTTCACCTCCGCCCGCTCCCCTGGGATCGCACCTACGTGCTGCTCGCACGCGGCTCGATCCCCGTGGTGACCCCCGCCTGGCGCGAGGACCTGGCCCGCGATGCGGTGCACGTCGACGCCCGTCCCGCCGAGGCACCCGTTTGGTGGACGGCATTCCCATCATGCGTCGGCCCCCCGCCGGAGGGCGCCGCACCGGCACCGATATCGCGTCCGCTCATCGTCTACCCGCGCGACGACGCCACGGCGCGCGATCTCGCCGGACGTCTCGTGGCGCTCGAAGGCGGAAGCGGAGGACCAGCGGTGCGGGTGGCCGGACTCGCCCCCGGGGAGCTCGCGGCGGCGCTCGCGTCGGGTCAGTCGGCGCAGTTCGTCATCTCGGTGACTCGAGACATGTCCGGACCCTGCCGGACCGTGCGGCGTCTCGTGGCGCAGGCCCCGTGGCTCACGCTCGCGACGCAGATCGTGCCGCTGGTGGATACGCGCCGTCAGGTGGTGTGGCGTCGCGGCGCGGCAGGCTTCACGGTGGATTGGGATGCGACCCTGCGGGCCCGGTGAGCCCGGACCGTCGCGCTACTTGAGGCCGATCCGGCGCACCAGGTCCGCGAACCGCGGGTCGCCGCGCAGCGGCGCGTATCCCGGGTCCAGGTGGAGGTAGATGAGCCCGGCCGACCGGGCCTGAAACGCGCGCTCGAGGCAGGCGAAGGCGCTGTCCAGGTTCCCGATCGCGGCATGCCCCATCGCGAGGATCTCGCTGCGCACGTACTGCTGCCGTGATTCTTCGTCCAACCGGGCCAGGATGGACTCCGCTTCGTCACGGCGCCCCAGCACCGCGAGCGCCCGTACGATCATGGCGTCGTACACGCGGACGGCCTTCTCCAGTCCCTGCGCGCGCCGGTACCACTCGAGGGCGGCCTCGGCGTCGCCTTTGGCCAGGTAGGCCGAGCCGATGTAGTGCGGGGCGCGGATTGAGCCTTCGTCCAGTTCCAGCGTCTTGTGCCCCTGCGCGAGCGCGCCGTCGTAGTCTCCCGAGTAGAGCATGAAGCGGGCGAGCCAACCGCTGAAATGCGCCGACAGCGGATCGAGCACGAGCGCTCGGCGGATCGCTTCGATCGCCTCGCTCAGGCGTCCGACCAAGGGCAACGCCGTGCCGAGGACGTAATGGGCCTCGGCGTAGTTCGGACTGAGCCGGACGGCGCGCTCGAGCTCTCGCTCGGCATCGGCGAAGTTCCACTCATGCCAGCACAGCACCTTCCCGACCGAAGTGATCGCTTCGGCGAGCTCGGGCTCCCGCTGCAGGGCCCGCTCGGCAGCCGCCTTCGCTCTCGGGTAAGCGTCGTCGGGGGCCACCCAGTCGTCGGCGAGGTTGCACCACACATCCGCGATACCCGCATAGGCGCGGGCGAAGCCGGGGTCCTGCAGCAACGCGAGCTGGAACAGTTCCAGGGCCTTCCGCAGCCCGGGCTCGGTGAACTTGTTGAAGAAGAAGCGGCCTTTGAGATAGATGTTGTACGCCTCGATGTTCTTCGTCGGCACCACAAGCGGTCCGGTCTCCCCGCCGAGTCGCAGCTTCAGGGCATCGACGATCGCCCGCGAAATCTCGTCCTGGATCGCGAAGACGTCCTCGAGCTGGCGGTCGTACGTCTCCGACCAGAGATGGTAGCCGTTCTCCACGTTGATGAGCTGAGCCGTGATGCGGATCCGGTTGCCGACCTTCCGCACGCTCCCGTCGAGCACCGAACCGACGCCGAGCTTCTCGCCGACCTGCCGGATGTCGACGGCCTTGCCCTTGAACGCGAAGCAGGAGGTGCGGGAGGCCGCCTGGATCCCGGGCACCTTCGCAAGCGCGTTGATGATCTCTTCGGTCATGCCATCGCTGAAGTACTCGTTCTCGGGATCGGCGCTCATGTTGGCGAGCGGCAGCACCGCGATGGCTCGGGTGGACGGTGCCGTTCTCGGCGATTCCGGTGGCGTATTGCGTCCCGGCAGCAGCGCGTTGGCGAACTCCGCGGCCGTGGGGTACCGGTCCACGGGTGTGCGCGCGAGGGAACGCGTGATGGCGTCATCGACCGCCGCGGGGATGTCGCGCGTCGCGCGCACCTTTGGGATGGGAGCCACGAACCGCTTGGCAATGATCGCCTGGGCGGTCGGGCCGGTGAACGGCGGCTCGCCGGAGAGCATCTCGTAGAGCACGCATCCGAGGCTGTACAGATCGCTGCGGCCGTCGATATCACTCTCGCCGCCCGCCTGCTCGGGACTCATGTAAGCCGGTGTTCCCAGCGCCATCCCCGTCTGCGTGATCGAGCCGTTGCCGCTCAACGCCTTCCCGATGCCGAAATCGGCCACCATCGCGGCACCCTCGTGCAGCAGGATGTTCTCCGGCTTGATGTCCCGGTGGACGACGTGATGGCGGTGGGCGTAATCCAGCGCGGCCGCGACCTCCCGGGTGACCCGGAGCGCCTCGTCCAGCGGCAACTGCCGTTCGTGGTCGAGCCGCTCCCGGAGCGAACGTCCTTCCATATTGGGCATCACATAGAAGAGGAGCCCATCGGCCTCGCCGGAGTCATAGACGGGAAGGATGTGGGGATGTGTGAGCCCCGCCGCGAGCTTGATCTCGCGCAGAAAGCGCTCGGCGCCGATCTCGGCCGAGATCTCGGGACGCAGCACCTTGAGGGCGACCTTCCGTTCGTGCCGCAAATCACGGGCGAGGAACACCAGCGCCATCCCGCCCTGACCCAGCTCCCGCTCGATTTCATAGCGGCCCCGCAGGCCGCGTTCCAGTCGTTGCTGAAACTCCGTCATAGAAGGGGAAAGATGCCGCCCGGGGTGAGTGCGTGCCAGCGGCGGGTTTGCGCGCGATGCGCTATCCTTCACATTCTCCATGACCTTCCGTACCCGCATCCTCCTCGCCGCCGCTCCCGTCGTGCTCGTCCCACTCCTGGTCTTCGGACTCGGCGTGCGTCGCGCCGTGCGGCAGCGGCTCGCCGCCACGTACCAGGCGCGCGTCGCGGCACTGGTGGATCTGATCGGGCAGGACCTGGAGCGACAGGGGGCGCTGCTGGCGACCCGGCTGGCCCGGCTGCGCACCGCCGCCGTCGCCGACAACCGGCTGCGGCTGGCGATGGTGCAACGCGACACCACGCAGCGCGCCTACGCGCTGGATTATGCCGGCACCGCGATGCACCTCGCCGGGCTCGACATGCTCCAGATCCAGGACGACTCGGGACGGATCGTGAGCTCGGGGCAGTTCCGCAACGAGTTTGACCGTGTGGAACGGGGGTTGCCCGACTTGCTCCCGACGGCGCCGAACGGGCTCGCCCTGGTCCAGGCGCGGACGGCCGAAGGTCCGTTCGTGGCTCTGGCGCGACTCGACTCCTTGCCGCTGGGCGATCGGCGCTTCACGGTGGTAGGCGGGATCGCCGTGGACTCCGGGTTCCTGGCGCGCCTGGCGAGTGACAGTGCGATCGCCGTGACCCTGGTGCTGCCGGGCGACACGCTCGGATCCCGGCCGTTCGACCATGCGGCTCTGGGAGCCGGAGACGAAGCGGTGAGCGAGCTGCCGTTACCGTTCATCGACGAGTCCCGCCCCGACAGCGCGCGCGTCGTGCCGGCGCGGCTGGTCGTGGCGGCACCGCTGGCAGGGCTGCGCGATCTGGAGCGCACCGTGGATCTGTGGTTCGGCGTCGCCGTGCTCGTCACGCTGCTGGTGACGGTCCTGCTCGCCGGGTGGCTCTCCTCGCGCATCAGCCTGCCGCTGGCCGAGCTGGCCGCGAAGACCACGGAGCTGGACATGGACCGGCTGGACGTCGCGTTCGACAGCGACCGCGCCGACGAGATCGGGAGTCTCGAGCGTCTGCTCGGCGAAATGGCCGAGCGGTTGCGCTCCGGCGCCGCCCGGCTGCGCGATGCCGAGCGGCACGCCGCCATGGGGGAGCTCGCCCGCCAGGTGAATCACGACATCAAGAACGGCATCGCGCCGCTGCGCAATGTGCTGCGCCATCTCGCGCAGGTAGCGCGCGACCGGCCGACCGAGCTGGCCCGCGTGTTCGCGGAACGTCGCCAGACTCTGGGATCGAGTCTCACCTATCTCGAGACGCTGGCGGCCAATTACGCCAAACTGTCGCCGCCAGCGGACGCGATGCGCTGCGACGTGAACGCGGTGACTCGGGAAACCGTCGGGCAGATCCCCATGGGGGCCGCCGAGCTGACGCTGCACCTCGCTGACGGCCTGCCCGAGGCGAAGGTCGATCCCCTCGCGCTGCGGCGCGTGCTCGAGAATCTCGTGACGAATGCGGTCGACAGTCTGGATGGCCAATCCGGCATGGTCACCGTGTCCACGTCGCGGGGGACTGAGGCGGGCCAGCCGCCGACGGCGCGCGTGGTCGTCGAGGATACGGGGAAAGGGATGACCGAGCCGGAGCTGGAGCGCGCCTTCCAGGACTTCTACTCCACCAAGCCCGGCGGCACGGGCCTCGGCCTCTCGATCGTGCGCCGGCTGGTCACCGATGCGGGTGGGCGCCTGCGGGTCGAGACCTCTCCCGGCGCCGGATCGCGCTTCATCGTAGATCTGCCCCTGGTGGAGGCCGCGGGGTGACGCTGGTCCTCATCGTCGACGACGCGCAGCCGCTCGCCGAGCAGTACGCCTACGACCTGAAACGCCTGGGTGGTCACGACACCCTCACCGCGGCCGACGGCCCCACCGCCCTCGACCTGCTGGCGCGCGAGCCGGTGGATTGCGTACTGCTCGATCTCGAGATGCCGGGGATGGACGGCTTCGAAGTGCTGCGGCAGCTCGAGCGGCGTCCGGTGCGGGTGCCGGTGATCGTGTACACCGGGACGGGCAACTACGACCGCTGTGCCCAGGCGATTCGGCTCGGCGCGGCGAGCTTCATCGACAAGGCCGAGCCGATGGAGCGGGTGGTCCAGGAGATCGCCAACGCGCTGCAGCGACGGCGGCTCGAGCGCGAGGTGGAAGCCCTGCGGCTCGACCTCGGCGCCGATACGCCGCTCGTCGGCTCGAGTCCGGCGATGCGGCAGCTCACCGAGGCCATGACACGCCTCGCCCCGATTCCCTCGCCGGTGCTGATCACAGGCGAGAGCGGGTCGGGCAAGGAAGTCGTGGCGCGCATCGTACACCGGATGAGCGGCGTGAAGGGGCCGTTCCTCGCCATCAACTGTGCCGCTCTGCCCGCGGACCTCGTGGAGAGCGAGCTGTTCGGACACGAGCGCGGCGCGTTCACGGGCGCCGTCGCCCTGCGCAAAGGGGCATTCGAATCCGCCGCGGGCGGCACGCTGTTTCTGGACGAGATCGGCGAGCTGCCCCTCGCCGCCCAGGCGAAGCTGTTGCGCGTGCTGGAGCAGCGTGAGGTGACCCGGGTTGGTGGGACGCGGACGATCAAGGTGGATGCGCGGGTGCTCGCCGCCACCAACCGCGACCTGGCCGCCGAGATCGCCGCCGGCCGGTTCCGCGAGGATCTGCTCTACCGGCTCAACGTGCACGCGCTCGCCGTTCCGAGCCTGCGCGACCGGCTGTCGGATGTGCCCGAGCTGGCCACGCACCTCCTGGCGGAGACCTGCGCCAGGTTTCGGATGCGCCCCCGGACGTTGAGCGCGGCCGCGCTCGAATGCCTGATGGCCCACGACTGGGCGCGGAACAACGTGCGCGAGCTGCGGAACGTCCTGGAGCGCATGCTGATCGCGTCCGATGAGCCCGAGATCGGACTCGAGGACGTGCCGTCCGAGATCCGGGAGCAGGGGGCGGTTCTCCGGGTGAGCAGCGGTGCCGCGCCGCGCACGTTCCACGAAATGAAGGCGGAAGCGGAGCGCCAGATCGTGATCGCCGCGCTCGAGCGTCACGAATGGCACATCACGCGGACCGCGGAGGCGCTGGGACTCGCGGATCACGCGAGCCTGTTGAAGATCATGCGGAGGCTCGGCATCACGAGGGAATAGTCCGCCCGGACACGAGTTGCCTTCGTCGAACGTGTCCATCGGTTCACACCCGCACCGTCCCATCATTCCGCGTACCAAGCCAACTGCTCCTGCTCCAAGCGATTGCGCGAAGGAGCCTCGTCGCGAATCGCCTGGCCTCCCTCCTGCCTTTCACCGGGGCGCTGGCAACCCCGACCCGGCGCTGCGGCGCCCCTGAAGGAGGAGGAAGCGATGATCACCACCCTGCGGTTCACCCCTGCGTGGCTCGTGGCCGGCCTGTTCGTGCTGGCCGCCTGCGGCGACAAGACTCCGAAACAAGTGAGCGCGAAGGAGCCCGGTCCGGAGTCCGTGAGTGTGGCCCCGGAATCGACGCCCGCGCCCACCGAGCCTGCGCCCGTGAGCGCCGGCCCCGTGTCGTACGAGAGTGCGGATTCCGCGTTCCGCGAGCGTCGCTTCACCGACGCCGTGCGTGGCTTCACCGCCTACACCGCGAGCCGGCCGACCAATGCCTGGGGCTTCTACATGCTCGGGATCTCGTCCTGGAAGGCCGGGGATCTCGCGAATGCCGAAGCGGCGTTGCGGCAGGCGCTGACGATCGACCCGACGCACGTGAAGAGCTACCTGAACATCAGCCGCGTGCTGCTGGAGGACGGCCAGCCGGATTCGGCCATCCTGTACCTCGACACCGTGCTGCGCATCGACGACAGCCTGGGCGAGGCGTACCGTCTCATCGGGCGTGCCCATGATGCCAAGGGTGAGCGGGACGAGGCAGTGACCGCCTATCATCAGGCGCTCGTGCTCGATTCGACCGATGTCTGGTCGATGAACAACCTCGGCCTGTCGCTGATCCGGCAGGGGTCGTTCGACGAAGCGCTGCGGCCGCTCGCGCGCGCCGTAGAGCTGGTCCCCGAGGTAGCGACGTTCCAGAACAACCTCGGCATCGCTCTCGAGCAGACCGGCCACTTCACCCTGGCGGCCGAGGCGTATCAGGCGGCGCTCGCGGTAGACAGCGGTTTCACCAAGGCATCGGTGAACCTGGAACGCGTGCAGTCGCTCAAGGAGGATCCCAACATTCCGCCGGTCGATCTGAAGGCGCTGGCGCAGGAGTTCGTGCGGCAGATCGGCGCGTGGTCGTTTGAAGGCGAGTAAGGCTGCAGGCTGGAGCTGCAGGCGGGCGGTCCCGGACACGCGGGGCCGCCCGCGTTGTATTGTCGGACCCGATCCTAGCCGGCGCCGTCTCCGCGAAGCTCCATCTCCGCATCGACGCGGGCCGCGAGATCCCGTAGCGCCTCGAGATCCTCGGTCAGCCCGTCGGTCGAACCGAGACCCGCGCGCAGGCGGAGCAGGTCGAGCCGCACGTTTTCCATCGCGCTGACGGTGGTCCCGAGCCGCTCGGTGGCGGCGCGGCGCGCCGCCTCCAGGTCGCGCGCCAGGTCTTCGTGGCGGGTGGACCCGGCGGCCCCCATGTGTCCGGCCGCCTCGTCCAGGGCGCCCAGGCGCCGGCGCAGGACGGCGGCATCGGCCTCGAGGCGGGTGAGCAGCTGCTCGACCCCCACCAAGCGGCGGTCGGGGTCGGGGAGCGCGTGCAGGATGTCGCGCGCGGCATCGGCGATGATGACTTCGGTGTGGTGATCCGCGGACGCGACGACCGGCGGCTTCCGCGCTTTGTGGATCATCCGGGCCAGCACGAAAAGGCCTTTCATTTTGACCCGCATGACGAACCGGCTGAAGAGCCCGGGACGCCCGTCGCGCGGCGCCTCGAGCCGGCTGCCGTACCAGCGACCCCACGCGACCGGCGCGATGAGGCCGACGAGCTCGACGAGCCAGGCCAGCGGTCCCTCGAGGGAAGCCAGCGCCGCTTCCTTTGGACCGAGCCAGTACGCCACCAGGCCGGCGAATCCGGCGAGAAAGATCGCCGTCGCTCCCAGCCGCCCCGGCCAGGGCTGGCGCGCGCCGACGCCCGCGGCCCGGGCCTCGCGGTCGATCGCGGCGGCGAGGTCTTGTTCTCCCCAGCCTTCGGTGACCGCCTCCCTCACGAAGCGCCACATCGACATCCCGCGCAGGGCGGTGAGGCTGAGCAGCACCAGGGCGATGGCGACCGTGTAGACGGTTCGCATCCCATTCAAGTCGACGCCGATCAGGATCTGGGACACCACCGCCACGGTGGCGAGCGTGCCATAGCCCGCCAGATCCACTGCGAACGACGAAATCTCTCGCGTAATCCGCTGCAGCACGGGCGCGATCGACGTCCCCTCCCGTACCGCGGCCACGGCGTCGGCCAGTGCGCCGGCCGTCGCGAACCGGTCTGCGGGCGACTTGGCCAGACAGTGGTCGATCGCCGCGGCGAGGGCCGGCGGCAGGCCGGCGCGCACCGAGGCGACGGGTGGGGCGGGCAGCGTCTGGTGCTGCACCAGCAATGCGTGGTGGTCGGCGGCATCGAAGGGGAATCGCCCCGTGAGGGCGTAGAACGCCGTCACGCCGAGCGAATACAGGTCGCTGCGTCCGTCCACCGTCTCGCCCGCCCCCTGCTCGGGCGACATGAACCGGGCCGTCCCCAGCACGCGGCCGGATCCGGTGGGCGGCGTCCCGTCCCCCTGGCGTGCGATCCCGAAATCGGTGACCAGCGCCCGGCCGGTGCCCCGCTCCAGCAGGATGTTCTCCGGCTTGATGTCCCGGTGCACGACCCCGTGTTGATGTGCGTGGGCGAGCGCCCAGGCGACTTCCTGCACCAGGCGAGTCGCGGTGGCGGAATCGAGCGGCCCCCGCGTCTGCACACGCTGGGCGAGTGTCTCACCGGCGATGTAGCCCATGACGAAGAAGACGAGCCCGTCGCACTCTTCGACCGCGTGGATCGGAACGATGTGCGGGTGTGCCAGCCGGGCGGCGGTACGCGCTTCCTGGAGAAAGCGCTGGCGACGTTCGGGGGTGCCCGCGAGTCCCGGGGGGAGGAGCTTGATCGCCACAGGCCGGTCGAGCGCGACATCGCGCGCCAGGAAGACGACGCCCATGCCGCCGCGCCCCAGCTCGCGCTCCAGGACGTAGCGTCCCTGGAGCGCAGCCTCGAGGGCGACGAATTCGGGTGAAGGCTCTGTGATCGTCGACATGTGCGGGTCAAAGCTAGCACGACGCCCGGCCCGCGGGTCGGGTTTCAGGCCACGCAGACGCTCTTGATGTTGAGGAACTCGCGCATCCCGTATTCCGACAGCTCGCGCCCGTAGCCCGAACGCTTCACGCCGCCGAACGGCAGCCGGGGGTCCGACCGGACCAGTCCATTGATGAACACGCACCCCGCCTCGAGCTCCGCGGCGACTCGTTCCGCCCGTGCCCGATCTTCCGTCCACACCGCCGCGCCGAGTCCGTACGGTGACGCATTCGCGAGCCGCACCGCGTCGGCCTCGTCGCGCGCCCGAATCACGGCGGCGGCCGGCCCGAAGACTTCTTCGTCGAACGCCGGCATCCCGGGCTTCACGTTCCCCAGCACCGTCGGCGGGTAGAAGGCACCCGGGCCTTTCGGCATGGCGCCGCCCAGGAGCAGTCCCGCGCCGCGGCGCACCGATCGCTCCACCTGCCGGTGCAGCTCGTTGCGCAGCTCGGTCCGCGCCTGCGGACCGACCTGGGTCGCCGGGGCGAGCGGATCGCCCATCGGGCGGGAGCGCATCTCCGTCACGAACCGCTCGGTGAACCGGTCGGCCACCGCTTCCACCACGATGAACCGCTTGGCGGCGATGCAGCTCTGACCGCTGTTGATCAGGCGGGCGTCGGCGGCGGTCTTCGCGGCGCGGGCGAGGTCGGCATCTGCCAGCACGATGAAGGCATCGCTGCCGCCCAGCTCGAGCACCGTCTTCTTGAGATGATGGCCAGCCTGCTCGGCCACCTGGCTGCCGGCCAGCTCGGAGCCGGTCAGCGTGACGGCACGGACCCGCGGGTCGGCGATCACCCCGGCCACCCCCTGGCTCCGCAGCACGAGCGTGCGGAAGGCCCCTTCCGGAAAGCCGGCGTCGCGAAAGACCTCCTCGATCAGGAGCGCGCACCGCGTCACGTTGGATGCGTGCTTCAAGAGCCCGACGTTTCCTCCGGCGAGCGTCGGCGCGGCAAAGCGGAACACCTGCCAGAACGGAAAATTCCACGGCATCACGGCGAGGACCGCGCCGATCGGATCGAACCGTACGTAGCTGCGCGTGCCGTCCAGCTCGCGCGGCTGCTGCGCGAGCATCGCCGCGGCGTTGTCGGCGTAGTAGTCGCAGACCGCGGCGCACTTCTCGGTCTCGCCCTCGCCCTGGGCGAGCGGCTTCCCCATCTCCAGCGCCATGACGCGCGCATATTTGGCCTTGCCGCTCCTCAGGACCTTCGCGGCCTCCCGCAGCAGGGCGGTGCGCTCTCCGAGGGGCCGGCGGCGCCAATCGCGGTACGCCCGATCGGCCTGGTCGAGCACGCGGTCGAGCTCTCGCTTCCCGATCTCGGGGAACGACTCGAGCACCTCGCCGGTGGCCGGGTTGATGGATTGAATGGACGCGGCCCGGCTCTGGGCCCGCGTTCGCTTGCGCGATGGTGTCCTCGACTTCACAGCGGCCATACTGACTCCCGGAGGGGTGACGTTCTCGCTAGCTAACACGATCGCGGCGGGCGGCGCAACGTCGGATCGCCGATCGGGCGGTATATTCGCTCCCCGTGGACCGCCTGGAGGGACTCGCCAAGCTCACGGGCCGCGAGCGCTACGTCGACGATTTGCCGCTCGACGGCTTCCTGTGGGGGGCGACGGTGCGCAGCCCCGCCCCCCGCGGCCGGATCACGGACGTGCGGTTCGACCCGGCGCTGGACTGGTCCGAATTCACCATCGTCGATCATCGGGATCTTCCGGGACCCAACGTCATCGCGCTGATCGAGAACGACCAGCCGGTCCTCGCCGCCGGATACGTGCGGCACGTGCACGAACCGGTGCTGCTGCTCGGGCACCCCGACCGGCAGGCGCTGCGACGAGCGGTCGCCGCGGTCACGGTCGAGGTCGCGGCCGAGCCTGCCGCTCTCGACTTTCGCATACCCGCCAGGGCTCCGGAGATCCAATTCGGGACCGACAACGTCCTGAAGCACCTCGCCATCACGAAGGGGGATGTGGAGCGGGCGCTCGCCGCCGCCCCGATCGTGGTGGAAGGGACCTACGAGACCGGCGCCCAGGAGCACGTGTATCTGGAGCCGCAGGGCATGATCGCCCACCTGGAAGGCGACATGCTCGTGCTCCGCGGCTCGATGCAGTGTCCCTACTACGTGCTCAAGGCGTTGAAGCACGCGCTGGCGCGCGACGAGCGGCGTCTGCGGGTCGTCCAAACCCCGACCGGCGGCGGCTTCGGCGGCAAAGAGGAGTACCCCTCGACCATCGCCCTGCACGCCGCCCTGCTGGCGCTGAAGAGCGAGAAGCCGGTGAAGATCGTGTACGACCGCGGCGAAGACATGGCGGCGACGACGAAGCGGCACCCGTCACTGGTGCGTCACCGGACCGGCGTCACCACCGATGGCCGGCTGTTGGCCCAGGATATCGAAGTGATCATGGACGGGGGCGCCTACGTCACCCTGTCGCCGGTGGTCCTGTCTCGCGGCATCATCCACGCGGCCGGCCCGTACGCGTGCGACCACGTCCGCATCGACGGCCGTGCCGTGTTCACCAACGCCGTCCCGTTCGGCGCCTTTCGAGGCTTCGGTGCGCCGCAGACGCATTTCGCCAACGAGCGGCACCTGGATCGCATCGCCGCGCGCCTGGGGCTCGACCCGGCCGAGCTGCGACGTCGCAATCTGTTGCGGGACGGCCAGTCCACCGCGACCGGCCAGGTGATCGGGGACGGGACCGACCGCGTCGCCCTGCTGGACCGCGCCCTGACGCTCGCGGACTATGATGCCCGGCGGGCCGAGCACGCGCGCTTCAACGCGGCGAGCGCCGTGACGCGCCGGGGCATCGGGATCGCGACCTTCCACCACGGCGCCGGCTTCACGGGGAGCGGCGAGGTGATGCTCGCGTCGCGCTTGCACGTCGCGGGGCTGCCGGACGGCCGCGTCGAGGTGCGGTCCGCGAACATCGAGATGGGGCAGGGGACGCTCACCGTCTTCACCGCACTCGCGGCCGCGCGCCTGGGGCTCGAGACGTCCGAGGTCGTGATCGCCGAGGCCGACACCGCGCGGGTCCCGAATAGCGGGCCGACCGTCGCGTCGCGCACCGCGATGGTGGTGGGGCGCCTCGTCGAGCTGGCGTGCGACGCCCTGCGGGCGCGTTTGGGGCTCGACCAGAACGCCACGGGCGACACGGTGCGCTCCGCGATCCGCCGCTGGCACGAGCGCCATCCGGGAGAGGATCTGATCGGCGAAGCGGCGTACCAGCGGCCGCCGGGCATCGCCTGGGACGACGCGACCTACCGCGGCGACGCCTACGCCACGTTCGGCTGGGGCGCTTACGTCGCGGAGGTCGAAGTCGATCTCCGGACCTACGAGACGCGGGTGACGGATTTCGTGGCGGTCCAGGAGGTCGGGCATGTGCTGCACGACCGCCTCGCGCGCGGGCAGGTCCAGGGCGGTGTCGCGCAGGCGGTCGGCTGGGCGCTGCTCGAGGAATGCCGCTGGAAAGACGGCGCGATGGCCAATGCCCAGCTCACCAACTACATCATCCCGACGAGCGACGATCTGCCATCCATCCGCGTGGCCTTCATCGAGAACCCGTATCCGCTCGGCGCCCAGGGTGCGAAGGGGCTGGGCGAGCTGCCGATGGACGGCCCGGCGCCGGCGATCCTGAACGCGGTGGCGGCCGCCACGGGCGCGGATCCCTGCGCGATACCGCTGACGCCGGAGCAATTGATGGGGATCGCGTCGTGAACGTCTCTTTCACGCTCAATGGCGCGCCCACGTCCATCGAGGTCGAACCGACCGAGCGCTTACTCGACACGCTGCGCTACCGCCTCGCCCTCACGGGCACCAAGGAAGGGTGCGGCGAAGGCGAGTGTGGGGCCTGCACCGTGTACCTGAACGGGCTCCCCGTGAATTCCTGTCTCGTGCCGATCTACCAGGTTCGCGGGAGTACCGTGGAGACCGTGGAGTCGCTCGATCCCGCCGGGCTGCGGACCCTGCTGGCGAGCGGGGCCACCCAGTGCGGCGCGTGCACCCCCGGCGTGTCGATGACGGCGTGCTGGATCGGGGACCACCCGGAGCTGCTCGCCACGCACACGATTCGCGAGCTGCTCGCCGGCAACCTGTGTCGCTGCACCGGCTACGACGGCATCGTGGACGGGATCAGGGCGGCGCTCGAGGCCGGGGCGTGAAGCTCCTCTTGCCGGACTCGCGCGCGGAGGCGCTGGCGATGCTCGCCCAGACGCCCGACGTGGTCCCCGTGGCGGGCGGCACCGACGTGCTGGTCCACTGGCCGACGCGGATCGCGGAGCACGACCGTACCTATCTCGATCTCTCGCCGCTCGGCGATCTCAGAGGCCTGCGGTGGGAAGCCGACGAGCTGGTGCTGGGCGGGCTCGCCACCTACTGGGACGTGATCCGCGACCCGCGGGCGGCGCGGGAGCTGCCACTGCTGGTCCACGCGGCGCGACAGGTGGGCTCGGTCCAGATCCAGACACGCGGCACTTGGGCGGGCAACATCGTGAACGCGTCCCCCGCGGCGGACGGCGTCCCGGCGCTCATGGCCTACGACGCCGTCGTGGTGCTCGAGTCGATTCGCGGGCGCGTCGAGGTTCCGCTCGCCGATTTCTATACGGGCTACAAGGCGATGCACCGGGCCCCCGACGAGCTCGTGGTCGCGATCCGCGTACCGCGCCGCACGTACGCGCTGCAGCGATTCATCAAAGTCGGCTCGCGGCGGGCGCAGGCGATCGCCAAGGTGGGGATCGCCGTGACGCGCTCGGCCGCCGGCTGGCGTGTCGTCGCCGCCAGCGTGGCTCCCACCATCCGCCGCTGTCCCGCGCTGGAGCGGCTCCTCGCCGACGGCGCACCGCTGCGATCCCCGGACGACCTGCTCCCCGCGATCGACCAGGACGTCACGCCGATCGACGACATCCGTTCGAGCGCCGCCTACCGGCGGCGGGTGATGGCCCGGGTGCTGTTCGACGCCGTGCGGGCGTCATGAAAGGGGTCTGGCTCGAAGCGCGCCGGCTGCGGCTGCGGGACGATCTCCCGATGCCGGAGCCGCCTCCCGGGGAAGCGCTGGTCCGCGTGCTGGCGGCCGGCATCTGCAACACCGACCTGGAGCTGGTGCGCGGCTACTACCCCTACACGGGCGTGCTGGGACACGAGTTCGCCGGTGAAGTCGTGTCGGACGGCGGGCTCGTCGGCCAGCGGGTGGTGGGCGAGATCAACGCCGTGTGCGGCGAGTGCCGGGCGTGTCGTGCGGGTCGGCGCAGCCACTGCGAGCGGCGTACCGTGTTGGGCATCGTCAACCGCGACGGCGCCTTCGCCGAATACCTCATCCTCCCCGTCGAAAATCTCCACGTGATCCCCGACGGCGTCTCGACCGCCACGGCCGTCTTCACCGAGCCGCTGGCCGCGGCGCTGGAGATCCAGGAGCAGGTGGCGATCGACCCGCGGATGCGGGTGCTGGTCGTCGGGGACGGGAAGTTGGGGCAGCTCGTCGCCCAGACGTTGGCTCTCACCGGGTGCGACTTGCTGGTATCGGGCCGGCACGACGCCAAGCTCCAGCTGGTACGGGAACGGGGCATCTCCACGGCGGCGCCGGAGGCCATCCCGGCCGCGGCGTTCGACGTCGCCGTCGAGTGCACCGGGAATCCCGAGGGATTCGGCATGGCCCAGCGCGCCCTGCGGCCGCGCGGCACGCTGGTGATGAAGAGCACGTACGCCGACCGGCTGACCCTCGATGCGTCGGCGGTCGTCGTGAACGAGCTCACCCTGGTCGGATCGCGCTGCGGGCCCTTTCCCAAGGCGCTCGCCCTGCTCGCCACGGGCGCCGTCGACGTGCGGCCGCTCGTGTCGGCCCGCTACCCGCTGGAGCGGGCGCTCGACGCGTTCGACCACGCCCAACGGCCGGGGACTCTGAAGGTGCTGCTCGAGGTATCCTAGTCCACCCGCACCCGCGTCAGCTCGGTGATGAGGCGTGAGCCGCGGTGGCGCGTGATGTAGTTGTTGAACCACTGGATGAACACGAGCAGCCGGTTTTCGTACTCGATCAGATAGAACAAGTGGATCACGAGCCAGATGAGCCAGGCGAGCCCTCCCCAGAATTGCAATCCACGGAAATTCGCCACCGCGGCGTGGCGCCCGATGGTCGCGAGGCTCCCCTTGTCGAAGTAGCGGAACGGGGCGGTGGTCCGGCCCATGAGCCGGGCGCGGATGCGACGCGCCACGTAGCGTCCCTGCTGCATCGCCGGCGGAGCGACGCACGGCAACGGCGCCCCCTCGTGTTCCACGTGGGCGAGATCGCCGATCACGAAGATCTCCGGGTGTCCGGCGACCGAGAGATCCGGAGCGACTTTCACCCGGCCGAGCCCGTCCAGCTCGCACCCCGTGGCCGCGGCCAGCCGCGCGCCCAGCGTGGAGCCGGCGACGCCGGCGGCCCAGATCACCGTGCGGGCCGGGAGTCGCAGCGATTGCCCGCGGTCGCACACGTCCACACCCTGCTCGTCGATCCCGGCCACGCGGCATCCGGTGCGCACCTCGATCCCGAGGTGCTCGAGGGTGTCGCGCGCGTGGCGCGCCAGCCGCGGCGGAAAGGACGACAACACCTCAGGGGCCCCGTCCAGCAGGAGAATGCGGCTCTCTCGCGGATCGAACGTGCGGAACTCGCCGCGCAGCGTGTGGTGAGCGAGCTCGCCCAGCGCCCCGGCCAGCTCCACACCGGTCGGCCCGGCGCCCACGATGATGAACGTCAGCCAGGCGGCCCGCCGCGCGGGATCGGTCTCGCGTTCGGCGGACTCGAACGCCCGCAGCACCCGGCTGCGAATCTCCACGGCGTCCTCCACCGACTTCAGGCCGGGCGCGAGCGGCGCCCATTCGTCATGGCCGAAGTAGTGATTCTTGACGCCCGCCGCGAGGATCAGAGTGTCGTAGGGAACCACACTCGCGTCGAGCCGCAGCTGTCGCGCCGTGATATCCACGTCGCGGACCTCTCCCAGGAGGACCCGCGCGTTGCGTTGTCCCTTGAGGGCCGCGCGCAGCGGGGATGCGATGTCACCGGTGCCCAGTCCGCCGGTGGCGACCTGGTACAGCAACGGCTGAAAGAGATGGAAGTTGCGGCGGTCCACGACCGTCACGTCGACGGGCGCGCGCCGCAGGCTCTGGGCGGCGTACAGCCCGCCGAACCCGCCGCCGACGATCACGACGCGATGCGCATGTTGAGTAGTCATATCGGCCGCCGAGGCACCGCAAAAGAGGCACCACGCTAGCCGTTGTTGGATGAAAAATCGTTGAAGCGCTGATGAGCGCTCAGCGGAGCGGCGCGCCCGAGCGCACCCAGCGACCCAGCAGTGCCCGTTCCTCGGCGGTGATGCCCGTGACATTGCCGAGCGGCATCGTCTGCTGGACGACGGCCCGTTCGGCGATGCGGGCAGCGCGGGTGCGGATCTGCTCGGGGGTGTCGAACATGACGCCCGCCGGGGCGGCGGGCATCCCGGGATACGTCGGAGCCGCCGAGTGGCACGGCGCGCAGCGGCGCGCGATCACCACTCGCACGTCGGCGAACGGCGCGGTCTGAGACCCGTCCGGCTCCGTTCCGCCCGTGGCACGCGGCGCCGTCACGAAGGCCAGGACGCCGAGGCCGGCAATTGCCGTGGGCAGGAGCCATGCGTTGCGACGCCCGGCGTTGCGCAGGTTGAACCAATGGCGCACCAGCACGCCCACCACGAACAGCCCCATGAGAATCGCCCAGCCCCAGGGATTCCCGTACGTGGCGGGATAGTGATTGCTCACCATCACGAACAACACCGGCAGGGTGAGATAGTTGTTGTGCAGCGAGCGGAGTGCCGCCTGACGTCCGCGCGCTGCGTCGGGCGCCCGTCCGGCGGAGAGCGCCGCGACCATGTCGCGCTGCGCCGGGATGATCACCCGGAACACGTTCGCGGCCATGATCGTGCCCAGCGCCGCGCCCACGTGGAGATAGGCCGCACGCGCACTGAACACCTGGCTGAGACCCCAGGCGAGCGCCGTCACGCCGACGAAGCCGACCGCGGCCAGCCATGCGGGCCGGGTCCCGAGCGGGGACCGGCACAGCAGATCGTAGACGAGCCAGGAGCCGATCAACGTCGCGACGCCCAGCGCGACGCCCACCCCGGGCGCGAGGGGCGCGACGGCGGGGTCGAGTAAATACTCACGCGCGCCCACGTAATACAGGAGCACGAGCAGCGAGAGACCGCTCGCCCAGGTGGCGTATGCCTCCCACTTGAACCAGTGCAGTGTGCGCGGCAGCCGGGCGGGGGCGACGGAGTACTTCACCACGCGATAGAACCCGCCGCCGTGCACCGACCACAACTCTCCGCCCACGCCCGGCTCCGGCGTCTCCGGCGGCGCGATGCGCGCGTTCAGCCAGTTGAAGTAGAACGACGTGCCGATCCAGGCCACGCCGGTAATGACGTGGGCCCAGCGCAGCACCAGCCCGAGCCATTGCTCGAGATGCGCGCTCACCGGTCAGGTGCCGCGGTAAGTCGAATAGCCGAACGGACTGACGAGCAGCGGTACGTGGTAGTGGCCGGCGTCCTGCGGTGTGAAGACGACCTCGACGTAGGGATAGAACGCCGCCTCGCCGCGTGCCGCGAAATACTCACCCACCTCGAACCGCAAGCGGAAGGTGGCGCCGGCGGCGGGCGAGGCGCTCGCGGGCAGGACCGGCGCGATCCGACCGTCCGCATCGGTTGTCCCGCGCGCCAGCTCCGTCCATCCGCCGGGTCCGTGGACCGACAGCACCACCGCCACGCCGGCGGCAGGCCGTCCCCGGGCGGTGTCCAGCACGTGGGTCGAGATGCTCATGCGGTCACCAGTTTCTCGAGTCGCAAAGCCGTGATCTTCGCTTGTTCGCCCGCGGCGATTCGCAACTCCTGCGCCGGGTCGGTGGCGAGCCGGCGCCGCAGGTCGGCCAGCAGTTCGGCCGCGTCCCGACCCGCGGCACAGACGAGGTAGACATGCCCGAAGCGGGCTTCGTAATCGCGGTTGCCCGCCGCGAGCGCCCGGCGGATCTCGACCGCGGCGTCGTTCACACCGCGTTGCTCGCGCCGCGACCAGTCATCGTCCGAGCGGTCCCCGATGCGCGGGTGGGCGGCGAATGCCTCGAGCCAGTCTCCCCGCTCGAGCCCCCACCACTCACGCTCAGCCGCGGCGTGAACCGCGACATCGCTCGAGTACGGGAGGCCGGCGAGCATCCGCGCCACCCAACGCCGCGACCCGCAGCAGCGACGCAGCGCGGCCTCGACGTCAGTGCGGGGAAGCGCATTCAGGTGCGCCGCCACCCGTCCCCCGGTCCCCGTCCCTCTCCCCCCGTCGCTCAGACCCGTCTCCCGAACACCCGCAGCCGCGCCACGCCGCCATCGGGAAAAATGCTGAACCGGACGTGCGTGACCGGCCCCGAGCGGCCGACGGCGCGAAACCGGTGTCGCGTGTCCGCCTTCAGCTTCGTGCGCGGCACGAGCTCGCGCCAGGGGGCGCTCCCGTCCGGCACACCGCGAGTCCCGAGCTCGGGGGCGTCGCAGCCCTCGAGGCGGCAGCTCTCCGGGAAGTTGCCCTTGAAATGAGTCGTGTCCACTCGCACGGCGTCGATCGTGCCCCGGGCCCCGAGCCGCAGGATCACCCAGTCATATCCGGGACCGCGCCGCCGGCGCGTCTCCCAGCCGTCGCCCATGTCGGCCGGCGCGCCCGGCATCAGCAGGTTGAGGGGCTCGCTGAAGAACTCGTCGCTCGCCGCCATGGGAGCACCGCCGTGCTCGACCGCGACGAGATCGATCGGAGCGTCCTTCGCCTCGAGCGCGGCCCAGTCTGGACGCGCCTCGCCCCATACACGTAACCGCGCCACGCCGCCATCGGGATAGATGTTCAGCCGGACGTGGGTGACGCGGGACTCGCCTGCGGTGGTGAATTCATTCTCCGTGTCACCCGCCAGCGTCTGCTGCGGCACGATCGCCTCCCATCGGATGGCGGCGGCGCGCAGACGGGCGGGTGTCGGGACGCCGGGCACGGTTGCCGCATCGAGGGAGCAGGATTCAGGATGGTTGCCGCGGAAGTGATGCGTGTCCACCGTGACGGCCCGGACGACCCCGGGGACCCCGAGCTGAACGATGCACCAGTCGTGGCCGGGCGTGCGGCGCCGGCGCGTCTCCCAGCCGTCCATCCACTTGCCGTGGCTCGTGTATTTCCCTTCGATGAACACCGCGGGGCCGGGCTTCAGCAGGTTTCCCTTCGGGGCGAAGAATTCGTCGTTCGCCAAAACGACGCGGCCGCCCATTCGGTTCCCGGCGAGATCGATCAATCCTGACCGCACGCACACCTCCGAGGCTGGCGCAACCGACCCCTGTGTTCGCATCTTCCGGTAGCACTCAAGGGACGAGATCGCATGGCGTCGAAGCGCAACCAGGGCCCGGAACGGCGCAAGAAAAAGCGGCGCGCCGGCGCCGATCGTCGCAATGTGTTCGACCGGCGGCGCTGGAAGGAGCGCCGCAGTGTCTGGGGCCGGACCTCCACCGAACGGCGCACGGAGAAGGACCGGCGTACGCTCGTCCCGCGCCGCCACGGGGATGAGCGGCGCAGTGGGCGCGACCGCCGCTCGCACGACGCGTAGTCAGCCACCACCCCGGCGCAGCCACGCCCCGGCCGCGGGCCCGGGGAACCGCCCGTCCTCGTACACGCACGCCCCCCGCACGAATGTTCGCCGCACCTTCCCCCGGAGCGCCAGTCCCGCGTAGGGGGTGACGGGATGGCGTTGGTGCAGCCGCGCCGCCTCCACCGTCCACGTCGTGTGGGGCTCGAACACCACGAGATCGGCGTCGCACCCCGACGCGATACGCCCCTTGTGGTCCAGCCGCGCGAGTCGAGCGGGCTCCTGGCACATCCAGCTGGCGATGGACGACAGGCCATGACCGCGTGCGAGAGCGCCGGTCCAGGTGGCTGCGAGAGAAATCTCGAGCGATGCGATCCCACCCCAGGCCGCGAGAAAGTCACCCGTGTCCAGGTGCTTCAGCGCGGGCGGGGCCGGAGAATGGTCGCTCGCCACGAGATCGATGCCGCCCGGCCGCAGGCCGTTCCAGAGACGCTCCCGGTTGTCGCGCTCCCGCAGGGGCGGAGCGCACTTGAACGCGGTTGCCCCATCCGGGATGTCCTCCGCCGCGAACGTCAGATAGTGCGGGCAAGTCTCGACCGTGACCCGTGCCCCGGCGTGGCGCGCACGCTCGATTCGATCCAGCGCTGCGGCGCACGAGAGATGCACGATGTGCACCCGGCACCGGGTTTCGAGAGACGACAGCAGCAGCAGATCGATCGCCTCCAGCTCGGCGGCCCGGGGCCGCGACTCGAGCCAGGTCGCGTAGCGCCGCGGATCACCGCCCCGGGCGGCCGCTTCAGCGATCGGGCCCGGCAGCTCGGCATGGACGAGCAGCACCTGATCGAGCTCGGCCAGGCGGCGCATGGCGGCCACCAGCTCCGGTTCACCGACGTGGCGAAACTCGTCCACGCCCGAGGGCACGAGAAAGCACTTGAATCCCAGCACCCCCGCCATGGTGAGCGGCTGGAGGTCGGCCAGATTCTCCGGCACGACGCCTCCCCAGAAGCCGTAGTCGATCAACGCGTGGCCGGCCGCGGCGCGGGCTTTGGCCTCCAGCCCCGCGACGGTCGTCGTCGGAGGAATGCTGTTGAGCGGCATGTCCACAATGGTGGTGACGCCGCCGGCGGCGGCCGCCCGGGTCGCCGTGGCGAACCCCTCCCACTCGGTGCGGCCCGGCTCGTTGACGTGGACGTGGGTGTCGACGACGCCGGGCAGGAGTGCGGCGTCGCCCACGTCCACCACGGTCGCGGCGGCCGGCGCGTCCCCCGGCGCTACGACGGCGGCGATCCGTCCACGGACGACTACCACCGCCCCCGGGCGCTCGCCCTCCGGGGTCACGACGCGTCCGCTCGAGATGACGAGATCGGGGGTCACGAGACGGGAGGATACGTCGGCTATCGGCTATCGGCTATCGGCTATCGGTCGCACTCGCCTGGTTGCGATTGGTTGGTCACCGATAGCCGATAGCCGATAGTTGATAGCCGATAGCTTTCAGCGCCGCTCGATCATCCCCCGCGCCACATGATCCGCGATCGCCATGATCGTGATCATGGGATTCACGCCGCTCGAGGTCGGGAAGGCGCTGGCGTCGGCGATGTACAGGCCGCGCACATCGTGCGCCTCCCCGGTCTCGCCCACCACCGATCGCGCGCGGTCGGCGCCCATGGCGCAGCTCGCCATCTGGTGAAACGTGATGTACGACATGCGGCACTTGGTGTAGCCGCGGCGGTCCAGCCCGTCGGCGAATCGCGACAGCCACTCGGGCTCGTTCGTGACGGCGCGGGCCGGCGGGGTCTGCAGCGAGAACAGCTCAGTGGCGCCGGCGGCGGCGAGCACCTGCGCCGCGCCGACGAGACCGCGACGGACGTTCGCCACGTCGTGGTGTGACAGCTCGTAGAACACGCGCGGCCTGCCGTCCCGGCCCACCGCCACGCGTCCGGGATCGCGGTCCCGCAGCAGCACGCCGATGATGCTCACGTGGGCGAGGCGGGCGATATCCTCGCGATGGCGCAGGGCACTCTCCCATCCGAACCCGCTCGCCGGCAGCGCGAAGTGCACCGGCGCGGTCTCGAATTTCACGCCGTATCCGTCGCCCGCGTCGACGAACTGATCGGAGTAGCGCGTCTGCAGCGCCCCGGTCCAGGGCTCGACCCGGTCGGGAAACACACCCGCGACCGCGGTGGCGGGATGCAGGCGGAGTCCCCGGCCGATGGCCGGATGATCGAGCCCGGAGCGCCTGAGCAGGGCCGGGGTGTTGATCGATCCGCACGCCGCGACGACCGCCGACGCCCGCACGGTGAGCCGGTGCCGCCCGCCGCCCGGACCGGTCACGGTGGCCTCGACGCCCGTGGCCCGCCCGGCCTCCACGCGGACTCGCTGGACCTCGCAGCCGGGGATGAGGCGGGCGCCCGCTCGCGCCGCCGCCGCGAGGTAGGTGCGGGCGGTCGAGTTCTTGGCGCCATGGCGGCAGCCGTAGCCGCAGTAGCCGCACTCGACGCCTTCGCGGCACCCGGTCACGTTGCGCGGGATCACGTCCACGTGCCAGCCGAGGCTCTTGCATCCGCGCTCCAGCAGCACGTCGCGAACCCCCGGAGTGGTCCAGCGCGTGCCGACGTCCAGCCGGAGCGCCACGCGATCGAGCGAGCGCTGGAAGCGCGGGCTCGAGAACAGAGTGAGCCCCGAGCGTCGGTCCCATTCCGCGCGCGTCACCGGGGGGAGCGGGAAGCTGGTGGTGTAGTTGATCGCCGTGCCGCCGCCCAGGCAGCTGCCCGCGAGAATCGGGAGCGATCCGCTCTGCGTCATGATCAGACCGCTGTCGAGGTAGTAGCGCGACAGCATGTCACCCTCGATCTGCGTGAAGTCGTGCGAGCCCGGATTGCCGCCTTTCTCGAGGACGACCACGCCCATTCCGGCTTCGGCGAGTAGCCCCGCGACAACACCGCCGCCGGCTCCCGAGCCCACCACTACCACGTCGCAGTCGAGGTCGGTGTCCCGGTCGATCGTCTGCGTGGGCAGCGGGTCGATCGCGTTGGGGGGCTCGTGTAACGGCCCCGGGTAGCGGTTGGCATCCCAGGCAGGGTGGCGGCCGTTGACCGGCCAGCAGTAGTGCGCCACGTGCACCAATCGCTTCAGCGCCTGGAACCCGGCGCGCCGCAGCGCGAGGTGGGAGCGGGAGTAACTCCGGAGCACCGCTTCACGCGCGGCCGGCTGCATCGCGGTGAACGGGGTGAACCGGCCGGCGAACAGCAAGTTCACGAGGCGATTGTCGAGCATGCGGAGCAACAACTTCAGGCGATCCCGGTCCTTGGGATCGGGCACGGATCCGATCAGCCGCTCCGCGCGACCGATGGTACCGGCTTGCTGCGCGCCCGTGGCGAAGATCCCGCCGGGGTCGTCGGCCCGGGCGATCGACGGGACGAGTGCTTCGCACACCGCCGCGAGCACCGCGCGCTCTCTGGCCGACAAGTTGCCGTTGGCTTCCACCATGACCGTCTCCCGAGGCCGCATCATCTACAATTAGGCCCGGGCGGCTTGAGGCTCGATGGAATCCGGTTGAAGAGAGCTTCATGACGGCGCATCTTGGCGGGATGAAGCTCACCGGCGGCGACATCGTCGTTCGCGCCCTGCGTGACGAGGGCATTCAGCACACGTTCGGCATCCCGGGGACCCACAACATCGAGTTGTACGACGCGCTCGGCGCGTCGGAAACCGTGCACCCCGTACTCGTGACCGACGAGCAGAGCGCCTCGTTCATGGCGGACGGGTACTGGCGCGCCTCGGGACGGCTCGGGTGCGTGAACGTGGTCCCGGGCGCGGGGCTGACGCACGCGCTCTCCGGGATCGCCGAAGCGTTCCTCGACACCGTGCCGATGCTCGTGCTGGGATGCGGCATTCGACAGGACTTCGCGAAGGCCTACCAGCTGCACGACATCGATCAGCTCGCGCTGGCCCGGCCCGTGACCAAGGCGGCGTACCGCATCGAGCGGGGAGACCAGATCTACCCCGAGATCCGCCGCGCCTGCGCGCTCGCGCGCGCCGGAGCGCCCGGTCCGGTGATGGTCGAAGTGCCCGTGGATCTCTACCTCACACGCCACGACGTGGCCCCGGAGCACTGGGGCGCGCCGTCTCCCATCGCGGCGCCGATCGCCTCGGCGAACCAGCTCGATCGTGTCGCGGCCGTGTTGAACGATCCCGGCGTCTCGCCCCTGCTCTATCTCGGGTTGGGCGCCGCGGCGGCGGGCCCCGATCTCGTGACCCTGGCCGAGCGGCTCGAAGCTCCGGTCGCGACGACCTTTCAGGGGAAGGGCGTCTTCCCCGAATCACATCCGTTGTTCCTGTGGAACGGCTTCGGCGCCGCGGCGCCGCCGTTCGCGCGTGCGGTCGCCGAGCGTCGGGTGGCGACGCTCGCGGTCGGGTGCCGGTTCGGGGAGGTCGGCACCGGCAGCTACGGACTCGAGCCGCCGCGCCCGCTGGTGCACGTGGACATCGATCCGACCGTTCCCGGCCGGAACTTCGCGACCGACATCGCCATCGCGGCCGACGCCGCCGCCTTCGTGCGCGCCCTCCTCCCGCGGCTCGCAGCCCGTTCCCGGGACGAAGCGCTCCGCACGGCCATCCGAACCGGACACGAGCGGGTGTGGAGTGACTGGCTCGCGCGGGCGGCGGCGGACCGGGTTACCCCTCCCCGGCTCCTGCGGGCGCTTCAGGAGGCACTCGGTCCCGACGCCATCTTCACCAGTGACAGCGGGAACGGGACGTTTCTCGCCATGGAGTGCCTGCGCCTCGAGCGGCCCGGCAAGTTCCTGGCCCCCGTGGACTATTCCTGCATGGGATACGCCGTACCCGCGGCGCTCGGCGCCAGGCTCGCCCGGCCCGACTGTCCGGTCGTGGCTCTCGCGGGAGACGGAGCCCTCCTCATGACGGGCCTCGAGCTGCTCACGGCGGTCCACCAGGGTCTCGCGGTGGCCGTCTTCGTGCTGCGCGATCGCGAGCTGGCGCAGATCGCGCAGTTTCAGGCGACGGCGTTGAATCGCAAGACGGCGAGCGAGCTGCCGGACTACGATGCGGGGGGCCTCGCACGGGCGGTAGGCGTCGAGGCGCTGACCCTGGCCCGCGACGCGGACATTCCCGCCACACTCGCGCGCGTGCGGGAGATCCTGGCCGCCGGCCGGCCGGTGCTGGTGGACGTGGCTATCGACTACTCGCGCAAGACGTTCTTCACGGCGGGAGTGGTGAAGACGAACCTGTTGCGGTTTTCGTGGCCTGAGCGACTGCGGTTCATCGGCCGGGCGCTGGCGCGCCGGCTGCTCGGCTAGAACAGGCTCCGCAGCACGAACCAGACGTTCGCCGGCCGCTCGGCGAGCCGCCGCATGTACCAGGCGAACCAATGGGTGCCGTAGCTGATCAGTACGCGAACCTTGACGCCCTGCGCAGCGAGGGCGCGCTGCGCATCGGAGCGGATGCCGTATAGCATGTGCACCTCGTAGCGGCCATCGGCCTCCCGGACGCCCGCCTGTTCGCGGATGCGGTCGACGAGGTAGAGATCATGCGTCCCGAACACCGCCCTGGCCCGGCCCGTCGCCACCGCGTCGAGCAGCCGCACCGCCAGCGTGTAGTACTGCGCGTCCACGTCCCGCTTGCGGGGGAGGGCCACGTCCGGGGGCTCGTTGTACGCGCCCTTGACCAGACGGATCGCGGGGGACAGCGGCAGCAGGGCGGTGAGGTCCTGCGGCGTTCGCCGCAGGTACGCCTGCAGGCACACCCCGACGCCGGCCCCTTCGGCCCGGGCGGCGCGATACAGGTCGAGCGTGGCATCGACGTAGCGGGATTCCTCCATGTCGATCCACAGGAACGACCCCTCCTCCCGGGCTTTCGCCGCCAGCGCGAGCACGTGCCGCTTGCACGCGTCGCGGCTGACGTCCAATCCGAGGTGAGTCAGTTTCACGGACACCTGGGCGGGGAGGAACCGGTCGCGCAGCTGATCGATGACCTGGAGGTAATGGTCGCGCACGACCTCGGCCTCGGCACCGCTCCGCACCTGCTCGCCCAGCTGGGTGAGGACGGTGCCCAGCCCCGCGGTCGCGAGCTCGCCGCTCGCGTCGAGCGCGGCGGCGAGGTCCTCGCCGGGCATGAAGCGGCGTACCGCGCGGCGTGCGAAGGCGCGTTTCCGGAACTGCTCGGCGAGCCACGTGCTGCGCGAGGCGCGCAGGAGGAGGGATCGGGCGAGTGCCATGGCGCGGAGAAGATAGTCGCCGCGCCGTAGGCACACCAATCACCCGCGAGACAACCTCAGCGGTCGATGGTCAGCTCATTCACGACCCCGACCACGCCGGGAGCGCTCCACGCGACGCGCTCGACGGCGGCCCGCTCCGCCAGCGACGGGACGTGGCCCTGGAGCACCACCATACCGCCCTGCGCCTCGATCCGGACATGCTGGGTGTGCAGCTCGCGATGATGCCGCACCGACGCAGTCACCTCGGGCCGCAGCTCCCCGGTCGTCCACTTGGGGCGAACGGTGATGTGGGTCTCGACGTCCGTGACGCCGATGAGCGGGGTCACCGCCTGCTCGACCGCGATCCGCTCATGATCCCAGTCGACCTCGCCCCGCAGCGTGACGCACCCGTCGTCCACCACCGCCCGCACCCGGTCGGCGGGCACGAGCGCGTCCCACCCGAGCACCCGGGTCACTTCCTCCAACAGCGCCGTGTCGGACACCGCGGCGCCCGGCGGCAGGTCCACGTTCAGCTGATTGACCACCCGCTGCACGTGCGGCACGCGGCCGGCCGCCTGCTCGGCCGCGACTTTTTCCGGGTAACTGCGCACCGATCCGCCCAGGGTGATACTGCCATCCCGGACTTCTACGGTGATGCTCGAAGCGTCGAGACGCCGCTCCCAGCGCAACTCCCGGTGTACCGAATCCTGGAGCTCGGAGTCCAGACCCGCGTCTTCGCGCTCCCCCAACCACAGCTCGATCGACGATCCGCCGCCTTCATCGTACATGGTGTTCACCTCCTTACCATACTCAACTACGTTGCGGCCGTGAACTCTGCATGAAGCTGGCAGGAAGAACCCTTGCGTGAAAGAAAAGAGCCCCGGGCATCAGCCCGGGGCTCGTGTGGCGGTGCTGCGATCGGCTCAGCTCTCGATGATGATCAGGTACTTCGAAGTCGACCAGAAACGCGCCGGCGCCGAGATCTGAACGCTGCCCCGCAGCTTCCCATCCCCGTCGGGCGGCGTGGCGAGCGCGCTCAGGTCCTGCCGCGACGCGATCTGGTACTGCTTGGTCGAGTCGGGCAGCGGAATGGTGGTGACCTGCCGCTTGTCGATCGCCGTAAAGGCGCTCGGGTCGAGGTTCCGCGCCGGCTGCACCGACTTGCCGGACTTCCACAGAATGAACAGGAAGCGGCTGCCGCCGGTTTCGTCGATGATGCCGCGCGACTTCAGCTCGTCACGCGTGCCGATCACGTAGTACACGGTGTTCTCGCGCAACGTCAGGTCGCCCACCGTGTCCTTCAACGCGGTATTCACCGCGGCGAGCGCGGTGTTTTCGCCCTTCAGCGAATCGATCTGGGACGCGTACGCGACGAGCTGAGTGCGCTGCGACGTCACGACCGAATCGTAGTTCGCGATCGTGGCCGTCAGGGTATTGCGCAAGCTGTCGGAGATCGAGGTCAGCGAGCGGATGCGGCGCTCACTCGAGCGCAGCCGCGATTCGCTGTCGTTCAGGCGGGTGGCGATGTAGCGGACCCGCGCCACCACGCTGTCCCGCGAGGCCTGGCCCGGCGATTCGCTCGTGACGTTGAGCTTGCCGTGCACCTGCACCTTGGCGAGCTCCGAGGACACATCGGAGATCATGCGGGCGTCCTGCGCCATCTCCTGCACCAGCCGATCCCGCTCGTTCGCGGCATTCTGCAGCGAGTCGATGCGCGCCTGCAGCTGCGGCGAGGGTTTCGACTGGCACGCGAGCGCGCCCAACAATGCGAGAGCGGCGGTCGCGGCGATCCGGGTCCTACTGTTCATGGGACGAGTCCTCCATGCGGGGGCCCATCGTGACGGCCGGACCGGCAGCGCCCCCGGCTGCCTGCCCGCGCTTCGTGTGAGCGATCTCACCAACCTAACGGTCGCCCGGCGAACGACGCGGCCGGGTTTCATGAGGGCCGAATATACCCGGGAATCGAGGCAACGTTTCCTTCGGCGACGGCCGAGTTTCGCCGGTCCTTGAACGTAGTCAGCGGTCATTGAACGTAGAATGAAGTCCGCCCGATCATGCCGTTGCGCTCGAACCACAGCGTAATCGCTTGGCCGCCCGCCGCCTGCGCGAACGCTGCGCGCAGCGCCTCGGCCGTGCCCACCCGCTGCCGGTTGACCTGGAACACGACGTCGCCCGGCGCCAGGCCGGTCGCCCGCCGCGTATCGTCCCCGAGATCGTAGATCAGGACGCCCTGGTCGACCTGTACATTGCGCTCCTGGCGGATCGCCGGTGTGAGCGTCACGACCTGAACGTCGCCCAGGACCGAGACCTTTTCCGCGCTCGACGTGGGGAGGGTCCCTACGACGAGCGTGACGGTCCGGGAGCGGCCCCCGCAGCGGCAGGACACCGGCAGGGTGTCGCCCGGGCCGGCGTCCAGGAGGACCGCTTCCCAATCGAGGAAGGTGTGCAGCCGCTGTCCGCGGGCTCCCAGCAGCACGTCCCCGGTCGTCATGCCGGCTCGATCGGCGGGCCCGTCCGGAGCGACGGTGGCGATCTGCAGTCCGCCCGCCTGCTTCCACGCCCGCATGTCGTTGCCGTTGCCGCCCGTTACGTCCAGCCCGACCCAGGCCCGGCGCACGCGGCCATAGCGGCGCAGCTCGGTGGCCACGCGGATCGCCCGTTCGATGGGGATCGCGAACCCGATGCCGACCGAGCCGCCGGTATTGGAGAAGATGTTGCTGTTGACGCCCACCACCTCGCCCAGCGCGTTCACGAGCGGCCCGCCGGAGTTGCCGGGATTGATCGCCGCGTCGGTCTGGATCATTCCCACATACACGCCCGACTGGTCCTGGGACGGGAGCAGATTGCGCCCCACGGCGCTCACCACGCCGGCGGTGACCGACGGCTCGCTGTTGCCCAGCAGGTAGGCATAAGGGTTCCCGATGGCGACGACCCACTCGCCGATCATCAGGTTCTCGCTCGAGCCGATCGGTACCGTGGGCAGTCCGGTGGCGTCCACCTTCAGGACCGCGATGTCGGTCTGGGGGTCTTCGCCGAGCAGGCGGGCAGGGAAATCGTGCCCGTCGCGCGTGGTCACGACGATCTGCTGCGCCCCATCGGTGACGTGCTGGTTGGTGACGATGACGCCGTCCGCGGAGATGATGAAGCCGGAGCCGAACCCTTGAACCTGGCGCGAGCCCTGGGGCATGAAGAAGAAGGCGAACGGGTCCTGCGGCTGCGGACGCTCCCGCTTCAACACGCTGACGCTGACCACCCCCGGCGCCGCGCGGGCCGCCGCGGCGACGATGGCGGTGCGACGGGACGCGTCCAGATCAGCCGCGGACCGGGCCGTCTGGGCGTCCAGCGATGCGACGCACAGCGTCGAGAGGAGCAGCGGGAGCAGGCGATGGGGCGTCATGTGGCGCAACGGATGAAAGGTAGTGAAATGATGCCCGAGAGGGCTGAGGCGTCGCTCCAGGCTCAGCGCCCGATCCGGAACGGTGAGAGATCGAACTGCGGCGTGCGGTCCTGGAGCAGATCCGCCAGGATCTCCCCCACGGCGCTCGCGAACTTGAACCCGAACCCCGAGCAGGGACTGGCCACGATCACGGCGCGGTGCAAGGGGTGGCAATCGATCACGAAGTGTCCGTCCGGGGAGTTGGTGTACAGACAGACCGCGGCGCGGCGATGCGCGCCGGCGAGCGCCGGGACGTAGCGCTCGAGGAGGGCGCGCGCCGCCGCGATCTCGGCCTGCGAAACCGTGCGCGGGACGGTGGCGGGTGTGGCGCGGTCCCCGTCGTGATGCACCGCGACCTTGATCTCCCGCCCATCGCCCGCCGGCGGGAGGGCGTAGAACACGCCTTCCGGGACTTGCCGGATGAAGATGGGGAGCCGCGCGGCGTCCGACGTCGCGGGAGCGAACCAGTGTTGTACCTGCCGCTCGACGCTGAGCGCGGTGGCCGTCTCATGCACGAGCTCGGGCATCCACGGGCCGGCGGCGAGCAGCAGCCGACGCGCGTGATAGCGGCCGTGTCGCGTGGTGACCGTGACGCCGTCGCCGTCCGGCTCCCAGCGCTCCAGCGGCTCGTCGAATCGCAGCGCAGCACCCCGCGCGGCAGCCAGGCGAAGACACGCCGCCACCGAGCGCTCGGGATCGAGCCATCCCGCGCCCGGCTCGAACACACCTACCGCACCCTCGACCCCGTGCAGGGCGGGGAAGCGCCGGACGAGCTCGTCGCTGTCGATGCGCTCGTGTGCCACGTCATGTTCGCGGGCGCTCGCCAGGGTTCCCCCGACGATGGCTCCCGCCTCGGGTCCTACGAAGAGCGCGCCGGTGACATGCAGCAGCGATTCGCCCGCTTCGGTTTCGAGGCGGCGCCAGTTCTCGTAAGCGCGGCGCACCAACGGCACGTAGCGGGGATGCTCGAAGGCGGTCTCCCGAATGACGCGCGACTCGCCGTGAGAGGAGCCCAGCGCATGGGGCGGGTGGTAGCGATCCAACCCCAGCACCCGCACGCCGCGGCCGGCGAGATGATAGGCGGCTGCGCTCCCCGTGGCGCCGAGTCCGGCGATGATCATGTCGAATGACACGGGGGGAACATAGCTTCCTCCGTGACAGGGCATGCCCGAACCCACTCTCGCACCCGCTTCCTCCACCGAGGCCACACCCTCGGCCCAGCAGCAACGGGCCATCGAGGCGCCGCTCGGACCCGTGCTCGTCCTCGCCGGCCCCGGGTCGGGGAAGACGTTCTGCCTCGTGGAGCGCGTGCGCCATCTCATCGAAGTCCACGGAGCCCGGCCATCCCGAATTTGCGCCGTCACGTTCACCAACAAGGCCGCCGAGGAGGTCGTACGCCGGCTGCATCGTGAGCTTGGCGCGGCCGCCTGGGACGTCACGCGCGGCACGCTGCACGCGCTCTGCGCCGGGATCCTGCGCGATCACGCCGAACACGTCGGCCTGCGGCGGGGGTTCGGCATCGCGGACGAGGAGTACCAGCAGACGCTGCTGCGGCGGCTCGGGGTGCGGCCCCGCAAGCGCCGGGCGTGGATGCTGGGGCTGTTCACGCGCAAGCGGCTGCAGGGGTACCGGCTCGAGGTGGACGTGGATGCGGTATTCGACCGGTACGTCGCCGCGCTGCGTGAGCGGAACCAGGCCGATTTTGACGACCTCCTCGTGCTGGTCCAGGAGCTGCTCGAGCGCCACCCGGAGATCGCCACGGAGGAAGCGGCGCGCTGGGACCATCTCCTGGTGGATGAGTTCCAGGACCTGAGTCCCGTGCAGTACGGGATCGTTACGCGTCTCGCCGAGCCGCACCGCAGTCTATTCGCCGTCGGCGACGACGAGCAGTCCATCTTCTCCTGGACCGGGGCGGATCCGGAAGTGATCCAGCGCTTTCGCACCGACTACGGCGTGGAGCCGATCGTATTGGATCAGAATCGCCGCTCGACACGGGCGATCTTCGCGGTCGCTCGGCAGCTGGTGGAGCGGAACCCGCGGCTGTTCGACAAGCGGCTCGAAGCGCTGCGGGATTCGCCCTTCGCCGTCGACGTGCACCGGTTCCCGGATGAGACGACCGAAGCGGGGTGGATTCTGGAGGACCTCGTCAATGACCGTGCGGCCCACGGTCTGGCCTGGGGCGACGTCGCCGTGCTGTACCGCAAGCACGACATCGGCCGCGAGCTCGAGCGACGGTTCCTGGAAGCGGGCATCCCGTGTCGCATGGCCCGCGGCCGCGCCATCACCGACGATCCGGTGATCGGTCAGGTGACCGCCTCGCTGCGGGTCATCGTCGATCCGGAGGACCCCGTGGCGCTGGAGGCGCTGGCGGCCCACGTGCTGCCGGACGCGCTGCTCGAACGGGTGCGCGCGGCCTCGCGGCGGGGGGAGCCGTTTCTCGACGCCCTGCGCCGGGTGGCCCGCGATGCGCACGGCGATCAGGACGGCCGCTGGCTCTGGCGCTTCATCTATCAGGTCGAGAACCTGCGCGCCCTGGTGCAGGGCCAGGAGAGTCTCCTCGGGCTCGTGACCGAGCTGCTGGGCGAGCGGATGGGCAAGTACCGCAACCCGCTGGACGAACACCTCGCGGAGCTGGTCGATCCCGCGGTCACTCCGGGCGCGGCCGAGCTGGTGGCCGCGCTGCGGACCACTCGGGAAGCCGAGGGCACCGTGTGGATCGAGCCGTGGCGGGGCCTCGAGTTCGGACTCCGCGGCCTCCTGGTCGCGTCGGAAGCGGTGCGCGCGGTGCGCCTGCTCGGTCCGGACGACCACCCACAGCCGAGAGACCTCGTGCTGCGCGCGGACGAAGCCGACCCGGGCGAACTGGTCGTGCGTCTGTTCAAGGCGCTGCAGCTCGAGCACGTTCGCGATTCGGCGGAGCCGTTTCCGTCGTACGTGACGTTCGACCTCGAGACCACGGGGACCGATGTCGCGTCGTGCGAAATCGTGGAGATCGGTGCGGCGCTGGTGGAGGGCGGCTGGGTAGTGGACCGATTTCACTCGCTGGTCCGCCCCGTCCAGTCGGTCCCTGCCTCGGCGACTGACGTCCACGGCTACGGCGACGCGGACCTGGCAGCGGCGCCGGCTTTCGCGGAGGTCTGGCCGAAGTTCCGCACCTTCGTCGGGGACCGGATCCTGGTGGCCCACAACGGGCAGCAGTTCGACATCCCGGTACTGCGTCGGCTCGCGGACACGGCCGAGCTGCTCTTCTTCGACACGTTGCCGCTGGCGCGCGCCTTGTCGGACGAGAGTGCGAAGCTCGAGGCGCTGGCCGAGCGCTTCGGCGTGCCGCTCGCGCGGGCCCATCACGCCCTGGACGATGCGGAGGCGCTCGCCGGCGTGTTCGGCGCGCTGTGGCGGGAACGGCAGCGCCGCGCCCGGACGACCAGCCTCGTCAACCTGCTCGATTTCCTCGGTCTCTCCCTGGCGCTCGCCGAGGACCCGGGCACCGACCAGGACCGGCATGCGCTCGCGGAGGTCGGACACATCTACGCCCTCGGCCGGTACTCGAGCTGCCTGGACTACTACGCCGGCGAGCGTGAGCGGGCGGGGCGGGACGACGCGCCCACGCGGGACGCCGTGGTGGAGCGGCTGGGGGGCCGCCGGTTGCTCGAGCGGCTGCGGACGGAACGCTCGCCAGCGGAGCGATATCCGTCCGCCGTCTCCCGGCTGGAGGCGCTGGTAGCGGCGAGCGCCGCACCGACGCTCGCGGCCGGCATCCGGCGGCTGCTCGAGCGGGTGGCGCTGTCGACCTCCGACGGCGTCGAGGTGGATCCGGACCGGGTGAACCTGCTGACGCTGCACTCGACCAAGGGGCTCGAGTTCTCGCGCGTCTACATCGTCGGTGTGGAGGACGAGCAGCTGCCCGGCGGGCGCGAGCTGGACCGCCAGGCCACGCGCGAGATCGAAGAAGCCCGACGTGTCCTCTATGTTGGCATGACCCGCGCGATGGACCGGCTGGTGCTTACCCGCGCCGAAACGCGGTTCGGCAAGCCGGGTCGGGGCAGTCTCTTCCTGGAGGAGATGGGGCTCGTCCCCTAGAGCCGCCGCACCTCCTGGTGCCGGAAGCAGGTGACGATGTGGTCGTTCACCATGCCGACCGCCTGCATGAAGGCGTAGCAGATGGTCGGGCCCACGAACTGGAATCCCCGCTCGATCAGCGCCTTGCTCATGCGCTCCGACTCCGGCGTCTTGGCGGGAATCTGCCGCAGCGAGCGCCAGTGGTTCTCCTTGGGCTCGCCTTCGACGAAGCTCCACAGGAACGGCCCGAACCGCTCGCCCGCTTCCCGCATGTCGAGGAAGGCGCGCGCGTTGTTGATGGTGGCGTCCACCTTCTGGCGATTGCGGACGATTCCGGGGTCGGCCAGCAGCCGTCGCCGGCGGGCGGCGGTGTAGCGGGCCACCTTTTCGGGATCGAATCCGTCGAACGCCTCGTGGAACGCGTCGCGCTTGTGCAGGATGATCGCCCAGGAAAGCCCCGCCTGGAAGCCGTCGAGGATCAGCTTGGCGAACAGCGACTTGTCGCCGCGCAGCGGGACGCCCCACTCCCGGTCGTGATAGGCGAGCATTGCCGGGTTGTCGCCCAGCCAGGCGCAGCGCGGCTTGCCGTCCGGATTTCGTCTGCCCACGATCGCTCACCCGCTCCTGGATGAACGGAGAATGTAGATTGTCGCGATGCCGCGCGCATTCTTTCTTCTCTCGGGGCTGACCGAGTCCCTGCAGCACCACCCGCTGGCGGCCATCGCGGCGCTGTTCGGGGCGGGGCTCGTGACGAGCCTGTCGCCCTGCATCTATCCGATAATCCCGATCACCGTCGGCCTGATCGGCGGCACGACCCGGGCCGAGACGCCGCGGCGGCGCGTCGTGGGGCTGACGCTGACCTACATCCTCGGGCTGGCGCTGTTCTACGCCTTGCTCGGTCTCGCCGCCGGGCTGAGCGGCAGCCTGTTCGGCAGCGTGGCGTCCAATCCCTGGGTGCGGCTGGCGGTCGGCAATCTGCTGGTGGTGTTCGCCCTGGCCCTGCTCGACGTCATTCCCATGAACGCGCCGCAGCGGCTCGCCGCCTGGGCCGGGAGTCTGGCCGGCGGCTCCTACCCGGCGGTGTTCCTGCTGGGTGCGACGTCGGGGATCGTCGCGGCCCCGTGCGGCGCGCCGGCGTTCGGCGCCGTGCTCACCTGGGTCGCGACGACGAAGAGCGGGGTGCTGGGCTTCTTCTACTTGTTCGTCTTTTCGTTGGGGATGACCGCGGTGCTTGCGGTGGTCGGCCTGTTCTCGGGGACCATCGCCGCGCTGCCCAAGCCCGGCCCCTGGATGGTATGGATCAAACGGGCCGCCGCGGTGGTTCTACTGCTGGTGGCGGAATACTACTTCGTGCAGGTGGGGAAGACTCTGTGAAATCGGTACGCGGTACGCGGTACGCGGTATTGTCCGTGCTGGCGTTGGGTCTCGGGATCGCGAGCCCCGCCTACGCGCAGGACGAAGGTGACATGGGAATCCCCGTGGGTGCGAAGCCGCCCGCGGTGACCATCGCCGATCTCGACGGCCACGCGGTGGACCTCGGAGCCGTTGTGGGCAAGAAGCCGGTCGTGTTCGAGTTCTGGGCCACCTGGTGCCCGCTGTGCCAGGCGCTGCTGCCCAAGCTCGAGGCGGCGCACGCGCGCTACGGCGATCGGGTGGAATTCGTGGCCATCGCCGTGGCGATCAACCAGAGTCCGTCGAGCGTGCAGCGGCATCTCGCCAGGCACCCGATCCCGTTTCGCTTCCTGTGGGATACGAACGGCAACGCCGTCCGGGCCTTCCAGGCGCCGTCCACGAGCTACGTGGTCGTGCTGGATGGGACCGGGAAGGTGGCCTACACCGGGATCGGCGAAGACCAGGACATCGATGCCGCGGTGCGGAGGGTGGTCAAGTAAGCGAGAAAGGCGTGGTGTGTGGGGAGTGGTATGTGTTACGAACCACTCACCACGTACCACGCCGTTCAGTTTTTCGGCATCAAGCTGTCGATCGCGGCACTCAACTCCGTATACGCGGTTGGATCGATCTCGCGGAACGGCGTCGCCCGCCAGGCGATCTTGCCGTCCGCTCCCACGATGAACAGCGTGCGGTTATCGAGCTTGTACTTGCCCAGGTAGGCGCCGTAGGTCTTGCCCACCACCGAGCCGGTGTCGCTCGCGAACAGGAACGGGAATTCGGCGTCCCGGGCCCAGGACTGCTGGGCAGTGTCGGGGTCCGCGCTGATCGCGATGAGCACCACGTTCTTGCCACCCTTGAAGAGCTGCGCGTACTGATCACGGTACGCGTTCATTTGAATCGTTCACCCACGCGTTCGCGCCTTGAAGAAGAAGGCCAGGACCACCGTCTTCCCCTTGAAGTCGCTCAGGTGGATGGGGCTCTTGAGCAAGCCGTAGCGCGTGGCGCCGGGGAGGGTGAAGTCGGGCGCCACGACGCCCACCTCGAGCGGCTTCGGATCTTCCGTCGCCGCGGGCTGCTGCGCCGCGAGGGCGACGGCCAGCGGGGCGGCGAGGACGGCCAGAGCCAACGATCGCATCGGGTAACCTCGAAAAAGTGGATTCGGGAATATACTTGTTCCATGCGAGTTCGCGTCGGCACCTCCGGCTACAACTTCCCCGAGTGGAAGGGGACCTTCTATCCGGAGAAGATCAAGCCGCCGGAGATGCTCCCCTACTATGCCGGACGGCTCTCCACCGTTGAGATCAACTACACCTTTTACCGGATGCCGAACGCCAAGACCGTCGCCGGGTGGAACGCGGCGGTCCCCGACGGCTTCACCTTCGTCCTCAAGGCGCCGCAGCGCATCACGCACATCGCCCGCCTGCGGGATGTAGACGACCCGCTGCGCTACTTCACCGAGACGATCCGGCCGCTGGGCTCGAAGCTCGGCCCGGTCCTCGTGCAGCTGCCGCCGAATTTCAAGCAGGATCTGGCCCGTCTCAAGGACTTCCTCACCCTCTTTCCCGCCGATCTCCGGTGCGCGTTCGAGTTTCGCCACGCGTCCTGGTTCGCCGATGACACGTACGCCGCGCTGCGCGGCGCCAATGCCGCCCTGTGTGTCGCCGACACGGAGGCGGGCCACACACCGCTCGTCGCCACGGCCGACTTCGGGTATTTCCGGCTGCGCGACGAGGGCTACAAGAAGAAGGACCTCGAGACCTGGGCGGGGTCGGTGAAGGATCTCGGCAAGGCGTGGAACGACGCGTTCGTATTCTTCAAGCACGAGGAGTCAGGGGAAGGGCCCAAACTCGCCGAGAAGTTCAACGCGTTGGTCTGATCCTCAGTGCGTCACCGGACCGAGGTAACGGTCCAGCCATTCCAGCACCTCGGAGAACAGCATGGTCCGGGGCACGAAGTGCCCGCCATCGTAGAGGACGTGGCGCTTCCGGGCCGCGGGCGTACCCAGCAGGCGGAACATCGGATCCTGCGAAGTCTGCACCGGGAAGAAGTAATCGTAGCGCCCGTTCAACATCAGCACGGGCATGGTGATCCGCGGCAGGAAGTTGATCGGCTCGACCTCGGGCTGCGCGCGCTGGATCTGCAGCCCCGCGACGTACAACACGGACGTCTTGAGGCGCGGCTCGAGCGCGGGCAGGATACCTCCCAGATACCCGCCCCAGCTGCGGCCGTAGTAGGCGAGGCGAGCGGTGTCGATATCCGACCGCGTCTCGAGATAGTCGATCGAGCGCCGGAAATCCTTGGCCCACATGATGACGTGCTCGCGGTACGCGTTGCTCTCGTTGGCGTACCAGCTCCGCAGGTTGTCGGCCCGCTCGTAAGTGCTCTTGTACACCGGATACATCACGGCCCGCCCGCTCTTTAGAATGAAGTCGATGGGCTCGACCTCGAGCGAGCGAGTGACCATCGCGATCGCCCCCGGGAAGTAGACGAGCGTCTGATAGGGCGGCCGGCCGCGCTTGGGCAGGAACAGGTATGCCATCATCCGCTCGTCACCGTAGGCGGCGGCGAACGAAACCCGCTGCACGACCCAATCCTCGGCGCTGGAATCGGTATCCTCGACCTTCTCTTGCAGCGGCGTCCGATCGTAGTCGTAGGCGCGCCGATAGATCGCGAACACCGCGTCGGAGACGGGTTGCTCGGTCGCGAAGTTCCGGGACGGCCACTCAATCGGCTGGCTCGCGCGGTGGACGGTCGAATCGTCCGGCGCGTAGAGCGCCAGCCGGAACCCATTGGTGGCGGACCGGTCGAACGGGGGTTGGGCGAACGCCTCGGTGAAGAGGTACGTGGGGTCGTTCCAGCCGCCGCCCAGGATGTAGCGCTGGCCCCGCATTTCGTTCAGGCACCATTCCCGGGCGTTGCCCGCCATGTCGAGGGTCCCGTACGGGCCCAGTCCATGGAAGGCACCGGCGGGCGCGAGTCCATGGCCCTCCAGATTGCTGGCCGGGACGATCCAGTTCGCATCGCGCGTTTCCGCCGCCCGGCTCCAGTGGAAGATGGTGGGCAGCGCGCGACCGACGAACCTCGCGTAGGCGGCGGCCTCGTACCAGCTCACGCCCGTGACCGGGAGGTCGCCCTGACCGCTCGGGTAGTCGCCAACCTCCCACGTCGCCGGCCCCGGGCGGCCCGTCTTGTCCTTGAACCGCGCCATGGCCTGGTCCCACGAGAGGCTTCTCCCGTTCTCCGGGAACGGCTCCTGCCAGAACTCGTGGCGCCGGTACCCGCCCGAGTCCACGAAGACCTTGAACTGGCGATTGGTGACTTCGGTCCGGTCGATGAAGTAGTCGGCCAACGGCACCGGGGCGAGATGGTCGAGGCCGGGGAAATGCAGCTCGACCCGGTCTGCCCCGAGCACCCGCACCATCCCCGAATGTGCCGTGGAGTCGGTCTCCAGGTAGATCGGGCGGGTCGGCACCCACTGTGGGTCCAGGGCGCCGAGGAACGCTCGGAACCCGTGCTTCTCCAGCTTGATCCGCGAGAACCCGTTGGGAAACCAGACGCTGTCGAGTGGCGTGACGCCGATGAGCTGCCAGGTGGTATCGCGAGCGGCGTAGGCGCGGCGGTACAGCATGGCCCCCGCCGGCTCGGTGTGCAGCGTGACCGGGGCGGCGATCCGCGGCCACACGCGACGCAAGCCCGGATCGTCGGGGATCGCGACGCTCGCCTCGCGCGCCAGGCGAAACGCCGCTTCCGTCTCGCCGCTGTCGGCGAGGCGTTGGATCCTCGGCAAGAGCTGTTCGCGCGCGTCCCGTGCCCGCGCGGCGCGTCGTTGCGACGAGAGGATCCCGGCGCCGGCCAGGATGACGACCGCGCCCACGATCGCGAAGGTCCGCCAGCGGCGGCGCGGTGAAATCGCGGGCGCCATCCCACCCGGGGTCGTCGGCGTCTCCAGCTGCGCCAGCAGATCGCCGGCCGACTGCCACCGGTCGGCGGGCTTCTTCTCGAGGCAGCGCATCACCAGGTCGGCGAGCGGGCCGGGAACGTCACTGCGGACCCGCTGCACCGGCGTCGGCGCGTCCACCAGGTGCGAGGCCAGGATCGCCTGCGCGGTCGGACCGGTGAACGGCGGCCGCCCGGTCAGCATCTCATAGGCGAGCACGCCAAGCGAGTAGAGGTCGGCCCGGTGATCCACGGTCGGCTCGGCGGCGCACTGTTCCGGCGCCATGTAGGCGGGCGTACCGATGGAGACGCCGGCGGTCGTGACCTGGGTGCTGCCGGCGGCCTCGGTGAGGGCCTTGGCGATGCCGAAGTCGGTCACCGTGGCGTGCCGGGCGGCGAGCATCACATTGTCCGGCTTGATGTCCCGATGCACCACCCCGTGCTCATGAGCGTAGGCGAGGGCGTCGGCCACGTCGCGCAGCACGCGCACGGCGTCGTGGATCGGCATGGGACCGTCGCGTCGGATGCGGACACGCAGCGACTCACCCTCGACGAGCGGCATGACGTAGAACAACAGACCGTCCGCTTCGCCCGAATCGTGCAGCGGCAGGATATGGGGGTGGGAGAGCTGCGCCGCGATCTCGATCTCGCGCAGGAACCGGGTCGGCCCCAGCACGGCGGCGAGGTCGGGGCGCAGCACCTTCACGGCGACACGGCGGTGATGACGCAGATCGACGGCGGCGTAGACGGTGGCCATGCCGCCGCTCCCGATCTCGCCCTCGATCGTGTAGCGGCCCGCGAGGGCCCTGCCGAGGCGAGTCTGGGTGTCACTCACGCGGCATTAAGGTACACCGTCATTCCTCGGTGAGCAGCCGGTACTTCGACAGGTTCCGCAACGCCGCCGCCCGTTTCCCGGCCTGCTCGTACAGCCTGGCCAGATTGAAGTAGGCGTCCGCCAGCCGCCGGTCGGCCGCGATCGCCTGCTCGTATGCTTTCACGGCATCGTTGGGGCGGCGGCGGTCTTCCAGAGCGATCCCCAGGTTGAACCAGGCCGTGGCGTGATCGGGATGGTCCGCCACCACCGCGCGGAAGTGCGTCTCGGCTTCCTCCGCGCGTTCCGATTCGACCAGCAGGCGCCCCAGGTTCACGCGCGCGTCGGCGTGGTGCGGATCCAGCTCCAGCGCGCGCCGGTATGCATCGCGGGCTTCCTCGGGCGCGCTGACTTCCAGCTCCAGGCCCAGCTCGAACCAGTCATCGGCCGCGAAGTCGTCCTCGACCTCGCGGGCCGCCGCGGCCTGCCGGCGCGCCAGCGGCGCCGCCCGTTGCGCCAGCCGCGCCACGTCGAAGTCCAGCACCAGCTGCCCCGATTCCGGATTCCACGCGACGGCGCCATCGCGGGCCACGACCCGATGGCCCTCGGCGGTGATGCGCAGCTCGGACAGCGCCCGCCCGCGTGGCAGCTGCTGCTTCAAGCGGCGGAGCGAGCCCCGGATTTGCGCGGCCGGGATGCGCGCGGCCATCAGTCCCTTGGCGGTCCGGAGCAGCACGAGATCCTGGAAGGTGAACCGCAGATCTCCACGTGCGCCGCGCGCGGGGGCGAGGAAGCCGGCTCGTGTGTAGGAACGGATCTGCGCGGGGGAGAGACCGAGGAGCCGGGCGACCTCCTCGGTGGTGTATCCGGTCATCGACTAGGCGCTGGCGGCCTTCCGTTTGACCGGGCGACCCTTCGCGGGTTTTTCCGCCGCCTCCGCGCGCTTCGCCGGCTTGCGCTCGACGCCGGCCGGGCCCTTGCCCTTGGCGAGGCTCGCCTTCAACGCTTCCATTAGATCGATGATCTGCGTCTGCGGCGCCTCGGTCGGCTCGGCCGTGATCTCCTTGCCCACTCTCTTGCGCTCGATCTGCTCGAGGATGCGCTTCTTCACATCGTCCTCGTATTTCTCGGGCTGGAACTCGGCGCCCGCCTGTTGCTGGATCAGCTGCACGGCAAGATCGATCTCGTTCTTCTTCAGGTCGATCTTCTCGATCGGGACGTCCTTGATCGAGCGGACTTCGTCCGCGTAGCGCAGCTGCTCCATCACGAGTCCGGGCCCCAGCGGCCGGACCATGATGAGATACTGCTTGCCGCGCGCCGCCCACTGGCCGATCGCGACCTTGCGCGTCTTCTTCAGCGCTTCCCCCAGCAGCCCGAAGGCGCGCTCCCCACCCTTGTCCGGTCCCAGGAAATAGGCCCGGTCCATGTACATCCGGTCCACCGACTCGGCGTCGACGAATTCGGTGATGTTCATCGAATTGCTGGACTTCTCGTCCATCTGCAGCTTCTTCAACTCGTCCACGGTGAAGACGACGTACTGGCCCTTGGAGAATTCGTAGCCCTTGACCCGATCGTCGTTTTCGACCTTCTCCCCGTCCTTGGAGCAGATGTACTGCTGCTTCAACCGCGCCCCGTCCTTCTTGTGGAGCCAGTTGAAGGAGATCGCGGCCGACGATTCGCCGGCCGAGAACATCTTGATCGGGACGGAGACGAGCCCGAAGGAGATCGTGGCGGAGCCGATTGCATGAGCAGCCATGGGGACCCTACTATAGAACCTGTGTCCAAGAATCGCAACCCAAGCACCGATGCGCTAAGCACTTACCGCGCCAAGCGTTCCGCGGACCGCACGCCCGAGCCCTCGGGCGCGGTCGCGGCGACGCCGGGGCGGCGCTTCATTGTACACCAGCACGCGGCCACCCGCCTCCACTACGATCTGCGGCTCGAAATGGACGGCGTCCTGAAGTCCTGGGCCGTTCCTCGAGGACCGTCACGCAATCCCGCCGACAAGCGGCTCGCCGTCCACGTCGAAGACCACCCGATCGAATACGGCGACTTCGAGGGGATCATCCCCGAAGGCAATTACGGCGCCGGTGCCGTGATCGTGTGGGACCGTGGGTTGTGGGTGCCGCTCGAAGACCCGGTCCTGGGCATGCAGAAGGGCAAGCTGCTCTTCGAGCTGCGCGGCTACAAGCTGCGGGGCATCTGGACGCTCGTGAAGATCAAGAAGGAAGTCAAGGAATGGCTGCTCATCAAGGAGCGCGACGCCTACGTCTCGACCAACGGTGATCAGTTCCCCCCGGGCTCGGTACTCTCGGGGCTCACCGTCGAGGAGCTGCGCGACGGCAGTCAGAACACGGCGAAGCTGGTCGCCGAGCTGAAGCGACTCAAGGCGCCCCAGCGACCGGTGCGGGCGGACGATGTGCCTCCGATGCTCGCTGAGACCCGCGAGGAGCCGTTCTCGCGCGCCGGCTGGGTGTTCGAGGTGAAGCTCGACGGGTACCGCATGCGGGCGGTGAAGGGGGACGGCGCCGCGCGACTCATCACCCGCAACGGCAACGACTACAGCGCGGCCTTTCCGGAGCTGATCCGCGCACTGGCCGCGTTGCCCTACTCGAGCTTCGTCATGGACGGGGAGCTCGTGATCCTGGACGACGCCGGGCGCCCCAGCTTCCAGCGGCTCCAGAATCGCGCCCGTGTCGCACGCGCTCCGGATATCCGCCATGCGGCGGTGGAGACACCGGGCACTCTGTATCTCTTCGATCTCATGGCCCTCGAAGGGTTCGACCTGCGGGGGCTGCCGCTCATCAAGCGCAAGGCACTGCTGCGCAAGGTGCTGCCGGAAGCGGGGCCGCTGCGCTACTCCGAGCACTTCGAAACGAACGGTGAGGCGCTGTACGATCAGGCGGTGGGGATGGGGCTCGAGGGGATCGTGGCCAAGAAGGCCGATGCGCCCTACAAGAGCGGGCGGTCGGACCTGTGGCTCAAGGTCCGGGCCGACAAGACGGGCGACTTCGTGGTGGTGGGCTTCACCGCGCCCCGCGGCTCGCGCGGCGGGTTCGGTGCGCTGCAACTCGGGGGCTACCGCGACGGCACGCTCGTGTACATCGGGCGGGCGGGCAGTGGGTTCACCGGGCGACAGCTCACGGAGGTCGCCGACCGACTCGAGCAGCTCGCGATCCCGCGTCCGGCGTTCGAGGGACCGGTGCCGGCGGAGAAAGAGAGCCGCTGGGTGAAACCGGAACTCGTGGCGGAGGTGCGCTACAAGGAGATCACCGGCGACGGGCTGCTGCGCCAGCCGGTGTTCCTGAGATTCAGGGACGACAAGAAGGCGGAAGAATGCGTGATAGACAAGCGTGGGGTGTTGGATGTTGGAGGTGGCGAACCAGTGCCTGCGGTGCAGCGCAGCGACCCACAACCAACATCCCACGCCGTTCAGTTCTCGAACTTGGGGAAAGTCTTCTGGCCGGAAGAGGGCTATACCAAAGGCGACCTGATCGAGTACTACCGCGCCGTGTCGCGCTGGATGCTGCCCTACCTCGCCGACCGCCCGCTCGTGCTCACGCGGTTCCCCGATGGGATCAATGGGAAGTCCTTCTTCCAGAAAGACGCCCCGGAGTACGCCCAGGCATTCGTCCGGACCGTCACGATCTGGAGCGAGGACTCACAGCGCGAGCTCGACTACTTCGTGTGCGACAACGAGTCGTCGCTGCTCTACATCGCGAACATGGCGGCGATCCTGCTGCACGTGTGGTCGTCCCGCGTGGCGACGCTCGAGACCCCCGACTGGTGCATCCTCGACCTCGACCCCAAGGATGCCCCCTTCACCGACGTGGTCACCGTCGCCAGGGAAGTGAAGGCACTGTGCGACGACATCGGCCTCCCCACCGGGATCAAGACGAGCGGGTCCACCGGGCTCCACGTGCTCATTCCCCTGGGTCGCCAGTGTACCTACGAGCAGTCGCGCACCCTCGGTGGCCTCCTCGCCCGGGTCATCGCGGCCCGCCTCCCCGACATCGCCACCGTAACCCGTCAGGTGCAAAAGCGCGGCGGGAAGGTGTACCTCGATTATGTGCAGAACGGGCACGGGCGCCTGCTGGTGGCGCCGTTCAGCGCGCGGCCGCTGCGGGGCGCGCCGGTTTCCACGCCGATCTCCTGGCGCGAAGTGACCCCCAAGCTCGACATCCGGGCGTTCACCATCAAGACCGTGCCGGCCCGCATGAAGCGTCTCAAGCAGGATCCGCTCTGGCCCCTGCTGGATCTTCAACCGGACTTGATGACCGCCTTGACGCGTTTGCACACGCGCCTTGACGATCAGCCGAAGGCTGATAGCTGATAGCTGATGGCCGTCTCACAGGAACTCCGCATCGCCGTCCCCGAGACCGGCGCAGATGTCTCCGGCCTCCTCGTGCGTCCGCCCGATGCCCGCTTCCTCTACGTCCTGGCCCACGGGGCCGGGGCGGGGATGCGCCACCCGTTCCTGGAGCGACTCGCGGGGGAGCTGGCCGCCCGCGGGGTGGCAACGTTGCGCTACCAGTTCGCGTATATGGAGCGCAAGCAGCGGCGGCCGGACCCGCCGGCGGTGGCGGTCGCGGTCGTACGCGCAGCGGCGGCCGCTGCGGCTCGGGAAGCGCCGGATTTGCCCCTGCTCGCCGGCGGGAAGTCGTTCGGCGGACGGATGACCTCCACCGCGCAGGGGACCGAGCCGCTGCCCGATGTTCGCGGGCTCGTGTTTCTCGGATTTCCGCTGCACCCGCCCGGCAGGCCAGGCACGACGCGCGCCGAGCATCTGGCGGCGGTGGAGATCCCGATGCTCTTTTTGCAGGGCGACCGTGACGAATTCGCCGAGCTCATCCTGCTGCGACAGGTGCTGCGGACGCTCGGCCGGCGGGCCACACTGCATCTCGTGAAGGGTGGAGACCACTCGTTCAACGTGCCGAAGAGCACGGGGCGAAGCGGCGCGGACGTGATGGCGGAGCTGTGCGACACGCTGGTGACGTGGGCGCACGGGCTCCCCGGGAGGGTGTGATCGTGGCCTACTGGATCCTCAAGACCGAGCCCTCCGCCTACAGCATCGATGATCTGTTACGGCAGAAGACCGCCGTGTGGGACGGCGTGAAGAACCCGGTCGCGCTGAAGCACCTGCGCGCCATGCAACCGGGCGATGAAGTGCTGATCTACCACACGGGCGACGAGAAGGCCGTGGTGGGGACCGCCCGGGTGACCAAGGCCGCCTACCCCGACCCCAAGAAGAAGGACCCGAAGCTCGTGGTGGTGGAGCTTCGCGCCGGCGATCGGCTGCCGGCCCCGGTGGCGTTGTCGATCATCAGGTCGGACCCGCTGTTCAAGGATCTGGCGCTCGTGCGGATGCCGCGATTGTCCGTGGTACCCGCGAGCGCCGCGCAATGGAAACGGCTGTTGCAGCTCGTTCGCCGTCCTTCGGAGGAATGAACCGATGAACATGCGACTGCTCCTCGCCCTCACGCTGATCGCCGCTCCCCTCGCCGCGCAGCGCCCCGCCCGCCCCGCGGCGGCCCCACCCGGGTCGCTGCCGACGGATTCGCTGAACAACATCAGGTTTCGCAACCTCGGGCCTTCCGTCGGAGGCGGACGAGTCACCGCGGTCGCCGGTATTCCGGGACAGCCGCAGATCTACTACGTGGGGGCGGCGGGGGGAGGCGTGTGGAAGACCACCGATGGGGGCGACTCCTGGGACGCGGTCTTCGACGACCAGCCGACGGCTTCCATAGGGGCGATCGCGCTCGCGCCGTCGAATCCGAACCTCGTCTGGGTGGGCACCGGCGAGGGCAACATCCGTAACGACGTCGTCAACGGGCACGGCGTGTACTTCTCGCCCGATGCCGGCAAGTCGTGGAAGTTCATGGGGCTCGGTGACGCGAGCCAGATTTCGCGCATCGTGATCGATCCCCAGAACCCCGACGTGGTGCTCGTGGCGGCGATCGGCCACGCGTGGACGCCCAACCCGGACCGCGGAGTGTTTCGCACCTCGGATGGGGGCAAGACGTGGCAGAAGGTGCTCTACGTCAACGACACCACGGGCGCGTCCGACCTCGTGATGGTTCCCGGCAATCCCCGCGTGCTGTTCGCCGGCATGTGGCAGATGGTGCGCCGCCCGTGGGAGCTGGTGTCGGGCGGGACCGGCAGCGGGATCTATCGCTCCACCGACGGCGGCCAGACCTGGGAGCGCCTCTCGCAGGGCCTGCCCCCGGGGCCCTGGGGACGCATCGCGCTCGCCGTCGGTCCCACGGACCCGTCCCACGTGTACGCCCTCGTCGAGGCGAAGCAGGGCCTCTTGTGGGATTCTCACGACTTGGGCGATCACTGGACCGGCGTCTCCAACAATCATGCGCTCGCCGCCCGCGGCTTCTACTTCACGCTGCTGCACGTGTCGCCGGTGGACGACCGCAAGGTCTACTTCTCTTCCTATCAGCTGTTGTTGTCCGAGGACGGCGGCAAGACGACCCGGTTGCTCGACCGCGGCGTCCACGTGGATCATCACGCCCTGTGGATCGATCCCCAGAACCCGGATCGCATGATTCAGGGGAACGACGGCGGCGCCTATGAGACCGACAATGGCGGCGCCAGCTGGCACTGGTTCAACAACCTGCCGATCGAGCAGTTCTACATGGTCGCGGCCGACAACAACGTGCCGTACAACCTGTGCGGCGGTCTCCAGGACAACAACGCCTGGTGCGGGCCCTCGAGCTCGGTGCAGGGGGGGTTGAACGGCTCGGAGTGGTTTACGGTCGCGGGCGGAGACGGCGAGTATGCCGTTCCCGCTCCCAGCGACTCGACCGTCATTTACGCCGAGTCGCAGGGCGGCAATATCCAGCGGATCGAGCTGCACACGGGGCGCACGCGGGCCATCCGGCCGTACCTGCCCAGCGTCAGCGATCGTCCGGCCTCGGCGCTCCGCTATCGCTTCAACTGGACGACGCCCATCGAGGTGTCGCGCACCGATGCCAACACCGTCTACCTGGGCGCGAACGTCGTGTTCAAGACGACCGACGGCGGCCAGCACTGGGACGTGATCAGTCCCGATCTCACCCGGAACGACAAGGCCAAGCAGGTCACGAGCGGCGGGCCCGTCTACTACGACATCTCGGGTGCCGAGACCTACAACACGATTCTCACGATCAACGTCGCCCCCACCGACAGCACCGTGCTGTGGACGGGCAGCGACGACGGCCTGGCCCAGGTCACGCGCGACGGCGGCAAGACGTGGGCCAATGTCGGCGGCCACTTCCCGGGTCTCGCGCCCGATGCCGAAGGCCGCATCTCCCAGATCGGCATATCGCCGTTCGACGCCGGCACCGCCTATCTCGCCGTGGACCGCCATCAGTTCGACGACAACCGCGCCTACGCCTTCAAGACGACGGACTACGGGAAGACGTGGACGTCGATCTCGGCCGGACTTCCCGCCGATGCGTCCGCCCGCGTGGTGCGCGAAGATCCCAACCAGCGCGGCTTCCTCGTGCTCGGGACCGATGCCGCGCTGTGGTACTCGCGCGACGGCGGCGCCAGCTGGAAGCGATTCGCCGCCGGGTTCCCCACGGTGCCGGTCTACGACCTGAAGTTCGTGCAGCGCTCGCATGACCTGGTGGTGGCGACCCACGGCCGCGGCCTGTTCGTGCTGGACAACATCACCCCGCTCGAGGAGCTGACGGCCGACGTCCTGGCCAGCGACCTCCATGCGTTCAGCACCTTGCCTGCGCAAATCCGCGTGCGGGCCCGGCGGCCCGGCGTCGCTCCGACCCGCTTCACCACAACCGGCGCTCCCGCGGGCGCGATGATCGACTACTGGCTCAAGACCGCCTTGGACACGAGCGGCGCCGCGGCCGAAGGCGATCGGGCGGCACCGGCGGGCGGTGGGCCGCAACCCGGCGGCCGCGGCCGGCGCCGGGGCGTGATCGTGACGGTCACCGATGCGCATGGCGACACGGTGGTCGTGGACTCGAGCGCCCCCGGAAAACAGGGGGTCAATCGGTTCACGTGGGGTCTGCGCTACGCCGCGGCGACGCGACTCGACTTCGAGCGGGGACAGACCCCTGAAGAAGAGAATCCGTTCCGCAATGCCGGCGGGCCGCGGGTGGCTCCGGGGACGTACACGATCGCCGTGGCGGCTGCGGGGAAGACCGAAACGCGCGCCGTGACCGTCGAGCCGGATCCCTTCCTCGGCGGCGACGCCGCCGGCTTCGTCGTTCAACTCCGCGCCGGGTTGCAGCTGCGGAACGAGACGTCGGCGCTGAACACGATGCTCAACCGCATCACCAGTCTGCAAACCCAGATCCAGAACTCCGAGCAGGCGCTGCGTGGCGCGGGGACCGGTCCCGCCGCGGCGGGCCCGGTGTTCCAACAGGCGCGAGCCCTCGGCCGCACGCTCAAGGATCTGAAGGACAGTCTCTACAACTCCGACGTGCAACGCGGCGGCCAGGACGACATCCACTACCTCAGCCGATTCGCGGACCGCTACCAGCGGCTGTCGTTCGGTTCGGGATTCGCCTACGCGCAGGCCCCCGGTGAGACGGTGATGGAAGAATGGAAGGTGTTGCGGCCGGAGCTGGACGCGTATCTCGCGCGCTTCAACGAGATCCTGAAGACCGATGTAGCGCAGTTCAATCAGGCAGCGCAGGCCGCCGGCGCGCCCACGCTCGTGGCCGGCCAGGCGATCCAGGTCGAGCCGATTCCGCTACACTGATCGGGAGAAGAGGGCCGGGCCGCTACATCCCGGTAAACCGGTCGAGGAAGGCCTGTTCCTCGGCCGTCAGTCCCGAGGGGCCGCGCGCGTCGAGTTTGGCGAGCACGCGCTCGGCCTCCTCGCGGTTCACAGGATGGAGCCGCTCCAAGGGGATCTTCTTCCAGCGCTCGGCGTCGCCGGGCTTAGGACGTCCGGTTCCGGCGTCTGCGCGCAGATCACGCGGCCGGAGGCGGTCCTCGAAGCGCCGCACGCCGAACACTCTCAGGACCAGCCACCCTCCAAGAAAACCCCCGAGGTGCGCGAAGTGCGCGACGTTCTGGAACCCCAAACCGACGCCGCCCAGGACTGAGATGATCGTCATGATGATGATCAGCGTGCGCGCCTCGACCGGCACAATCCCCCAGATGAGCAGCTGCGCCCGCGGCCAGAAATAGGCGAACGCCAGCTCGACTCCGAACACTGCCGCAGACGCACCAACGATGCCCGTGAGCGGGTTGAACAACATCGATGTGGCCGCGCCGAAGAGACCGCTGACGAAGTACAAAGTCAGGAATCTCCCACCCCCAAGCCGGTCCTCGACCTGCGGTCCGAAGAAGTAGAGGACCAGCATGTTGAAGAAGATGTGGCTGAAGCCGGCGTGCAAGAACATGTAGGTAATCGTGGTCCAGGGCCGCAGCAGGAGGAAGGCGGGCTTGAACACGAAGGCCTCGGCCTGCTGGGGGAACTGCGAACTCCAGAAGTAGACCGCGATGTTCGCGACAATGATGAGGCCGGTCCACCTGGTCAGCCTGGGCATGGCTGGGAACGCTACACGGGGCGCTGAGCCGGGAGCAAGAGTTAAGTTCGGGGCATGGACCTATGACCGCTGCACCGCGCCGAATCCTGCTCGCCGACGCCGATGCGTTCTACGTCGCCGTGGCGCGCCTCGTCGATCCGGAGGGCGCCGGCCGGGCACCGCTGTTGATCGTCGGCGGCGCGGCCGAGCGGCGCGGCGTGGTCACGTCCGCCTCCTACGAAGCCCGCGCATTCGGTGTCCGGTCCGCCATGCCGATGGCCCGTGCCGTGCGGCTCTGCCCGGAGGCGACCGTGGTGCCGGTGCCCTGGGAGGCATGCGCCGCGAAAGGCCGCGAGATCCGTGAGGCGCTGGAGCGCTTCGCGCCGGTCGTCGAGCAGGCCTCGAGCGACGAGTTCTACCTCGATCTCACCGGGACCGAAGAGCTGTACCGCCGTGAGCCGCTCGCCGACACGGCACGCCGCATCCGCGTCGCGGTCCATGACGCCACGTCGCTGTGGATGTCCATCGGAGCGGGTACCTCCAAACTCGTCGCCAAGCTCGCCGCGGGGGTCGCGAAGCCCGCTGCGGGCGTCGCCGGCTCGGGGGTGCACATCGTCGCCCCCGGGGAGGAAGCGGCGTTTCTCGCCCGGTTCCCGCTCGCCGACATTCCGATGATCGGCCCGAAAGCCCAGGAGCGCTTCGAGCGGCTCGGCTGGCGCACGGCGGCCGACGTGCAGCGCGTGGATCGCCGCGTGCTGCAGCGGCAGCTGGGGGAGCGCGAAGCCGAGTGGTTGTGGGAACGGGTGCGCGGCATCGACGACTCGGCGGTCGCGGCCTGGTCAGACCCCAAATCCATCAGCCGTGACACCACGTTTCCCGCCGATCTCGACGGCGATGACGACCTGTTGCGCGAGCTGCTCATCCAGGTCGACCGCGCGACCGCCGATCTGCGGGCGGAAGGACTGGTCACCCGCACGATCACGGTCAAGCTGCGCGATGCGGACTTCACCACACGTCAGGCGGGCCGGACCGTCCCCGAGCCCCTGGTGACGGACCGGGCGGTCTACGAGGTCGCGCGGGAGCTCCTGGCGAAGCTGCGCGCGGCGCGCCGCGTCCCGGCGCGGCTCATTGGCGTGGCGCTGTCGCAGCTCGACCGGCCCGGTGCCGTGGCCCAGCTGGCGCTGCTGGAGACCGAGCAGGCGGCATCGGCCGAGACGGAGAAGGACCGGACGCTGGCGCGCGCGATCGACGCGGTGCGCGACCGCTTCGGCCCGGACGCCCTGGGGCGCGCCCGGACGCAGGGGTAATGGGAGGTCAGTGCTTCAGCGCCGCCGCGATCGTGGTGAGCAGCGTGTCCTTGTCGATCGGCTTGCGGAGAAACGCGACGGCGCCGGAGGACCGCGCTTCGGATTCGACCTCGGCCTCCTGTCGCGCGGTGATCACGACGACGGGGATGAGCTGCGTGCGCACCGCCTTGCCGAGGCGCCCGAGGAGCGACATGCCGCCACCGGCGGGCATGCTGATGTCGAGCAGGATGAGCGCCGGGCTTTCGCGCAGGGCGAACATGAACCCCTGCATCGCGTCCACCGCCGTCACGGGGAGGTAGCCGGCGCCCCGGAGATGATTGGCCATAAGCAGGGCGAACTGGTCGTCGTCGTCGACGATCAAGACCTTCGGCTTGTCGGCCATGGCGACACCAATATTCGTCATCACCGCTCGCCCGGCCACCCCGGAGACCGGCGCTTTGCGCTTTCCGGCGGGACGCGCCACTTTCCCTGCCGGTCCGCGCCACGCTCCACCGCTCCCGGAGGCACTCCCGCATGTCGCTGCGTCGTAGCGCGTTCGCCTTTGCCGTCACGTTCGTGTGCGCGCTGGTGGTGTTCACCCTGCCGCGAGTGGCCTGGAACACGGTGCGCGCGGCGACGGGGCAGCATCCCGATACGACCGCGACGACACCGGCGCCGACGGTCGCACCGGCGCAGGCCGACACGTCCGTCGCCCCCCCGGCCGAGCCGCGGTCTCTCCCGCAGCGCCTCGTGGGTCTGTTCGGGATCGTGGTCATTCTGGGAATCGGCGTCGCGCTCTCGAGCAACCGGCGAGCGATCAGCTGGCGCGTGGTGGGCTGGGGCGTCGGGCTGCAAGCCGCGTTCGCGATCCTCGTGCTGCGCGTGCCGATCGGCCAGCGGATCTTCCAGGCGCTGGGACGGTTCGTCACCGCCATTCTCGGGTTTTCCTACGTCGGCTCCGAGTTCGTGTTCGGGGAAGTCGGGAAGCAGCACTCCAGTCTGGGCGTGATCTTCGCGTTCCAGGTGCTGCCCGCGATCATCTTCGTGTCGGCCCTGTTCGCCATCATGTACTACCTCGGCATCATGCAGCTCGTGGTGCGGGTGTTCGCCGTGGTGATGAACAAGGTGATGGGCGCGAGCGGCGCCGAGAGCCTGAACGTCGCGGCGTCGATCTTCATGGGGCAGACGGAGGCGCCGCTCACCATCCGGCCGTTCCTGCCGCGCATGACGCGCTCCGAGCTGATGACCGTGATGACCGCTGGCATGGCGCACGTGTCCGGCGCCATCATGGCCGCCTATATCGCCTTCGGTATCGAGGCGCGGCACCTGCTCACGGCCGTCATCATGACGGCTCCCGGGACGATCATGATGGCGAAGATCATGGAGCCCGAAACCGGCCAGCCCGAGACGATGGGCGGCGTGAAGGTGGACATCCCGCGCACCGACGTGAACGTGGTGGACGCGGCGGCCCGAGGCACCACCGAAGGCCTGCACCTGATGCTCAACGTCATCGCAATGCTGGTTTCGTTCATCGCGCTGATCGCGCTCGCCAACGGTGGCTTCGGCTGGGTGCACGGCCACCTGGCGTGGTTCCCCGCGAACATCCAGACCGTGTTGGGCTGGGTGTTCGCCCCGATCGCCTGGGTGATGGGCGTCCCGTGGCACGACAGTGGAACCATCGGGAGCCTGCTCGGTACCCGCATGGTGCTGAACGAGTTCATCGCTTACTCGCAGCTCGGCCCGCTGCGCGCGACGCTCAGTCCGGTGTCGTTTACGATCGCGACCTTCGCGCTGTGCGGCTTCGCCAACGTCGGCTCCGTCGGGATCCAGATCGGCGGCATCGGCTCATTGGCTCCCGAGCGCAAGGGCGACCTCGCCCGCCTCGGGTTCCGGGCGATGCTCGCGGGGACGCTGGCCAACTTCCTCTCGGCGACGCTCGCGGGGATCCTGCTCTGATGACGAAGGGGGGGCGGCGCGCCGGAACCTTGATGGTGCTGCTGGTCGCCGCCGCGTGCGGCGGATCGGCCGCTCCGCCCCGGTCTGCAGCGCTCACCGCCCCGGGGGATTCCGAGATTCCCCACGACGCCTTCGGCGCCGCGGTGCGCCGGGGGCTCGCCCTGCTCACCGCGACGCGCGATAGTCTCCCGGGCCACGTCGGCAACGCGCTGCGCTGCACCAGCTGCCACCTTGACGCCGGCCGCCGCGCGAGCGGCACCTGGATCGGCGGCTTCGCGCACTTCCCGCAGTACCGCAACCGCCGCGGCGCCGTCGAGGTGATCGAAGATCGCGTGAACGACTGTTTCCGCCGCAGCCTGAACGGCACTCCGCTGGCCGCCGACGGGCCCGACATGCGCGACATCGTGGCGTATCTCGCGTTCCTCTCGTGGCGCGCCCCGGTCGGCCCGCCGGCCCCGAACACCCGGCTGCAGCGCTTCGCCGCGCTCCAGCCAGATACGGTGGCCGGCCGGGAGACGTTCCGCACGGTGTGCGCCGGATGCCACGGTGCGGCGGGAGAAGGCACGGTCAGCGCGCCGCCCGTGTGGGGCCCGCGCTCGTTCAACATCGGGGCGGGCATGGCGCGTGTCCGAACAGCGGCATCGTTCATCCGCGACAACATGCCGTTCGACCGGCCGGGCTCGCTCACCGACCAGCAGGCATTCGACGTCGCGGCGTACGTGGTGGCACAGCCCCGGCCGGACCTGCCCGGCAAGGAATACGATTGGCCCAACGCTGATCCACCGCCCGACGTCGCCTATCCGACGCAGGCCGCGTCGCGCAAGGCGGCAGGTCGCCGAGCACCATAGACGGTGTCGTCTCGTCCTCATCCATCACGGAGGTTTACGCAATGCTCGATCTGAACCTTTCCACCCATCGCCGGGGCTTTCTGGGCAGCGTCGCCGCCACTGCGGCCGCCTTCGGTCTGGGAAGCGTGGTCCCTCGGAGACTGCTCGCCGAGGCTCCGGCGGGATCCGGTCTCGCCGATCCGCAGCTCGACGCCTGGCTCAAGAAGATCAACGGGAAGCACAAACAGGTGTACGACATGCCGGAGTTCAATGGCGGCGTCGCCTTCGTGTGGTCGCGTGTGTTCTTCATGACCAGCGTGGAGACGGGGACCCCCGAGAGCGACACGACCGTCGTGGTGATCCTGCGGCACGGCGGGTTGCCCTTCGCCATGAACGACGCGATGTGGGCCAAGTACAAGCTCGGCGAGGTCTTCAAAGTCAACGACCCGGCCACGAACGCGCCGTCGGTGCACAACTTCTTCTACAAGGCGCCGCCCGGCACCTGGCCGATCCCGGGGATGGGCATCGATGAATTGATGGCGAGCGGGACGCTGTTCGGCGCGTGCAACATGGCGATCAAGTTCTACAGCGGCATCGTCGGCAAGCAGATGAACCTCAAGCCCGAAGACGTCGCCAACGACTGGCGGGCGAACCTGCTTCCCACCGTGCAGGTCGTGCCTTCCGGTGTGTGGGCGGTGAACCGGGTGCAGGAGCTCGGGTGCACCTACTGCTTCGCCGGATGATCGCTTAAACGGCGGCCGGCCGGGTGGGAGGGCGGCGCCACCGGCGCACTGCCCACCACCCGGCCGTCGCGACCAGGCCGAGGGGCACCACGACGCCGAGGGCTTGAATGGCGAACGCCACGAGGCCGATGAAGTTGCGCCACGCCTGCCGTGCCGCCTCCGCCATGACGCCGGGCGAGCCGTGGTCCACGACCGGGACCGGCTCGTGCACCGTGAGGGTGAGCGTGCTGACCGCCACCCGGGTCCGCAGGTAGCGCAGCCGGCCCTCGTAGCGCTCGATCTCCTCGCGCACCCGCGCCAGCTCCCGCTCGACATCGAGCACGTCGCTCAGCTTTCCGGTGCGGCGCGCCAGCACATCGATGAGGCGTGCCTCGAGCCGCCGCGCGTTGGCCATGCGCGCCTGCACGTCCACATACTCCTCTCCCACGTCCTCGGCAGTCACGTTGACCGCTTCCACCTTTCCGAGCGGTCGCAACCCGTCCACCGCTTCATCGAAGCGTCCGGCCGGCACGCGCAGCTCCAGCGTGGCGGCGTGCAGCTGTCCCCGACCTGCCTGGGTGGAGCTGCCGGCCACGAACCCGCCCACGCGCCGTGCCAGGTTGCGCACCATTGCGATCGCCGCGTCGAGCGAATCCACCTGGATCGACGCCGTTCCCGTCCGGATGATGAGGTCCGGAAGGACGTCGGTGGCGCCGGGCAGGGAGATCCCGGCGTCGGGCTCCGTCGCATCCGACGTGGCCTGGGCCCGCAACGCGGTCGCCGCCGGCTGGTCCGCCAGGGGCTGCTCGCCAACTGCCGACGGCGCATAGGTCTGCGCTCTATCCCTGCGCTCCAGTGCTTTCTCCTGGCAACCGCCGGCGACCAGGACGAACGCGACGAAAAGGGCGACGAATCGCATTGCTTCCCCCCCGGGTGTGTGGGCAAGTTCTCGGGGATGAGAGACGCACAGCGGTGGCTTCCTTGCACAGGGTTGGTCGGTGCGGCGCTGCTCCTCGCCTATGCGGTCGGAGCTCGCCCGGCCAGCGCCCAGACGATCCGCACGACGCTGCTCGGCGCGGGCAGCCGCGAGCCGGTCGCGGGTGCGTTCGTGGTCGTGACCGACACGCTCGGACACGAGATCACGCGCACCCTCACGGACGAGACCGGCCGGGTGAGCCTCGACGTGGGGCCGGGAACGTATCGGCTGCTGGTGCTGCGCATCGGGCTGGCGCGCTGGCGCACGGCCGCGTTCTCGCTCGCGGCGGGCGACACGGTCACGTCGCCGATCGAGGCGCCGGAGACGGCGGTGCTGTTGTCGGAGATCGCCGTGCACGCGGAACGGCGTTGCCGCCTGCAGCCCGAGGAGGGAACGGGGGCCGCGACCCTGTGGGAAGAAGCGCGCAAAGCGCTCGAGGCCACGGAGTGGACAATCGACCATCCGGTGTACCGGTTCCGGGCCAGCCGCTACTTACGCACCTTCGGCCCGGTCGCCGATCGTCCCACCACCGAGGAGCGCAGGCAGAGCGCCGGGTACTCGACCTGGCCGTTCGTCAGCCTGCCCGCCGAGAGCCTCGCCGCTCGTGGATTCGCACAGCCCGATTCGCAGGGCGTGGTCACCTACTACGGCCCGGACCTCCCGGTGCTGCTGTCCGAGTCGTTTCTGGGCCAGCATTGCTTCCGGGTCCGGCGAGCGGAGGAACCGCTGCAGGATTCGCTGATCGGCCTCGCATTCGAGCCGGTCGCGACCGGCCGCGGGCGGGTCGACATCGCGGGGGTCTTGTGGCTCGACCAGCGCTCCGCGGAGCTCCGGGAGCTGGAATTCCGCTACACCAACCTCGGCCGCTGGGCGGGTCGCGGTGCGACCGGGCTCGTGCACTTCGAGCGTTTACCCAACCGGGCCTGGGTCATCCGCCGCTGGTCTATCCGCATGCCGATCCCGCACATCGGGCCCAAGCCCCTCGTGGCGGGAATTCCCACCGGCCTGCTCGATACCATCGGCATCGCCGGATACCGTGAGGAGGGTGGATGGGTCACCGTGGTGTTGAGTGCGACGGGACGCGCCGTCGCCGTCTATCCCGACGAGCCATGACTCGGGCCCCCCGCCCGTGGCTCGCGCTGCTGGCGATCGTGGCGTGGGCGTCTCCGGCCGTCACCGCGCAGGCCCCGGCCGGCTGCGTGGCCGCGCCCGCCGTCGCCGACACGGTCTACCGGCGGACGATCGCGGCAGCCGAGCGGCTGGTGTGCGACAGCCTGCTGCCCCGCATCCCGGGGGTGCAGGTGGCCGTCGCGGTGGACGGTCGGCTCGTCTGGTCCGAGGGGTTCGGATATGCGGACCTCGAAGCCCGCGTGCCGGTCACGCGCGCGGCCCAGTTCCGCATCGGCAGCGTCTCGAAGCCGTTGACCGCCGCGGCGGTGGCGCTGCTCGTCGAGCAGGGGGCACTGGACCTGGACGCACCGGTGCAGCGCTACGTGCCGGCATTTCCCGAGAAGCCGTGGCCCATCACGATCCGCGAGCTGGCGGGCCACACCTCCGGCATCCGCCACTATCGCGGGGACGAGTTCCTGTTGAACCAGCCGTTCCGGTCGGTCACGGAAGGGCTCGCCGTGTTCGCGGGCGACTCGCTACTGTTCGAACCCGGTACGCGCTTCTCGTACTCGAGCTACGGGTGGTGCCTGATTTCAGCCGTTGTGGAGGGAGCGTCGCACGAAGAGTTCCTGGCCTACATGAGCCGGCACGTCCTGGGCCCGCTGGGGCTCACCCACACCGCGCCGGACCGCGTGGACAGCGTAGTCCCCGACCGGACGCGATTTTACGATCGGGATTCCGCGGGTGGAGGCGTCCATCCGTCTCCGCCGGTGGACAACAGCTACAAGTGGGCGGGCGGCGGGTTCATCTCGACCGCCGAGGATCTCGTCCACTTCGGCTCGGCGTTCCTGCATCCCGGGTTCGTGCGGCCCGAGACGCTCACCCTGTTGTTCACGAGCCAGCAGACGCGCGACGGCCGGCCGACGGGCTATGGGGTCGGGTGGTTCCTCGCGACCGACAGCCTCGGTCACCATCGCGCGTTCCACGGCGGCAGCTCCGTGGGCGGGAGCACGGCGTTCGGCCTGGACCGTGATTCCCACGTCGTCTTCGCCATCACCACGAACCTGACCGATGCGCCGCTGGGGCCGGCACGGCGCATCCAGGAGTGGTTCGACGCCGCTACTTCGTGTCTTTCCACCGCTTCACGTCGAACACACCCTCAGCCAGCGGCGTGTTCACCGTGACCTGGTCGTATTCCTCCATCCAGCGGCGCTGCCCGTTCGCGAGGAACAGGACCTGGGCGGAAACCCAGGCCTTGCCGAACGGCCGATAGTCGTTGAACTGGGATTCGCTGACCGCGGTCGTGTCGCGGCGTCCGGGCTCCAGCATGCGGACGAAGACCAGCCGCTCCTTGTCCACCCAGAACTGGCGCGTACGCACGTCGCCCGCCTTCGCGCCGACCACGTACACGGGACGTCCCTGCCAGGTGTCGTCGTGGATCGTCGCCAGGTCGAATCCGTACTCACGCAGCTGAGCCAACGTGCGCTCCACCGGCTGGGCGTACACGTCGAATCCCAGCACCATGAGCGGATGGACGAACGGGCCCGCCTGCACGAGGGTGTCGCCCGCGACGCTGAACTGGGAATCGTGGACGAACAGCGCGCCGCCGTTGGCGGGGAACCCCGGACCCTCACGGAAATCGATGCGCAGCGATCCTGGGATGGCCGCCCGCTCGAACCACGTCGAGTGCTGCGTGCTGTCGGCGGTCACATAGAGCGTATTGTGCTGCACGAAGGTGAGGGTGCGGTACCACTGGCCGTCGTACTTGTCGTGCATCGCGCGGACGAGCGCGTCTCCGGTCTGCGGATCGTGCCCCACGAACAGCGCGCCGAGCATCAGAAAGGCGACTTTCACCTGAGGGTCCCCCCGGACAATGGTGAGTGCGGCGCCGCGACGCGCCGCTCCAGGTCGGTGATGCGGTCGGCGACGGCTGTCTGCAGGCTGGTGTCGCGCAGCGGACCGATCCCGCGATACAGCGCCAGCGCGCGCCCGAACAACGCCGCGTCGTCGGGGGGTGCCGCGCGCAATCCTTCGACGGTGAGATACTCGGCGGCGAGCAGGTATTTCACGGGATCCGGCCGGCCGGCGGTGGTGAGCACCGCGGCGAGCCCGTCGCCGCCGAGCGCCTGGACGAGCGGCAGCGCCAAGCCGGCCCGGGCGGCGGCGCGTTCCAGCTCCTGCGTCGCGGCGGCGTGCGATTGTCCGACGACCAGCTCGCGGACGCGGACCATGACCCGGCCCAGGTCCTCGAGCATCCGCAGCAGATAGTCCCGGCGCTCCACGCTCAGGCCTGGAGGCGATACCCGGCTTTGCGCACCGTCAGGAGGTGGCGGGGCGCCTGCAGGTCATCCTCGAGCTTGCGGCGCAGCTCGGCG
>Ga0326731_1000003_pt1 | contig 83206 bp, 74 predicted proteins | sample MHFSIPfraction_FD_207645 | JGI IMG/M metagenome (GOLD analysis project Ga0326731, IMG submission 207645) | Lab enriched peat soil microbial communities from Michigan Hollow, Ithaca, NY, United States - MHF9FY SIP fraction | ecosystem: Environmental > Terrestrial > Soil > Wetlands > Peat | place...
TCGTCAACATGAGCTTCATGATCTTCGGCTTCTACAGCTGGCAGCGCTACTTCCTGGATCTCCTGGAGCGCGACCTGGTCTGGGTTTCTGGAGTGATCGCCGCCCTGTTGTCGCTTGCGATGATTCTCGGCAACGCGCTGATGCGGCCGCTCAGCCGGGTGATCGGCACCCGGACCGGTCTGCTCGCGACGTCCACGGCCGTCCAGGCCGCCGCCGTCGTCGCCTGCGGGGTCATCGGTCTCTACGCGCCGGCCGTCTCCGGCCGGTTCTTCGTCGTCGTGGGGTTGTACCTGGTGTACGGTGTCGCGCTCGGCACGATGGGTCCCGTGAAGCAGGGGTACTTGAACGCCCATATCCCGTCCGCCCAGCGGGCCACGATCATCTCGCTCGATGCGCTGTTCGCTGATGCGGGAGGGGTGGTGGGTCAGTCGGGGTGGGGATACCTCGCGAAGGTGAGGTCGATCGGAGAGGCGTGGATGTACTCCGGTCTGACACTGGTGCTGGGGATACCTCTATACTGGGCGGCGCGCCGGAACGATCGGGAGTTGGACAGTTTTCAGACAGGCGCTTAGGCGCTCAGGCGCATAGCGGTTTGCAGTCCTGAGTCACTCAGGACCACCAACCGCTACGCGCCTGAGCCCCTGAGCGTCTGTCTGAGCCACTATCTACTCAGTAGTTCGCGTCGGTCCTGCCGTTTGTGCCTTCTGTCACTCCGGATGTCCCTCGTATCACGGCGAACGTCTCTCCGGTCGTGCCGCAAGTCCCGCCGATCATGTCGCGCCTCGGCGATATTGCCCTGCCTCAAATCATGGCGGATCTCTCTGCGGTCCCCCCGTATGTCGCGGACGTCCTGTCGGCGATCGCGCCGGTCGCGGCGGAGCTCGTGCCGGTCACGACAGGGGCCTTGGGCCTGAGCGGCACTCAGGGTGGGAGCGCCGACGACCAGCATCAGCAGCGTGAAGAGAACGGTGCGGCGTCGCATACGAGTTTCCTGTTGAAGTCGGGGATCAGACGAACAGGAACCCCACGCGTTAGGAAAACCGCATAGGGCACCGCGGTGGCGTGAGACCGGTCACCCGGTAGCCGTGCGATTCCTTCCACCGAGCGTTACCGGGCCGACTCAAACGGTTGACGAGAGGGTGACAAAGACCTTCGAAGTTCTGCGGCGCGGTGATCGAATCCTCTTAACACGCTCGCAGGGAGGTTCCATGTCGCGACGCGCACGGCGCCCCGTGTTCTTCGGGGCGGTCTTGGCGGCAGCAGTGCTCTCCGGATGTCAACGCGATGACGTCACCCAACCGCCAGCGGCGGCGTTGCAGGCCGACCGGCGCGGCGACGAGGGCGGCGATCGGCGCGACGTGCCCGGCTTCGACCGTCTCAAGCATGTCGTGGTCATCTATCTCGAGAACCACAGCTTCGACAACCTGTACGGGGAATTCCCGGGCGCCAACGGCCTGGCTAATGCCGGGGCCACGAGCACCCAGGTGGATGGGTCGGGGAATCCCTTCGCGACGTTGCCGTTCAATACCGGGGCGCCCTTTCCGACCAACCTCCCCAACGCCCCGTTCAACATCGAGCAGTTCGTACCCTCGAACATGAAGATCCCGGACCTGGTGCACCGCTTCTACCAGGAGCAGCAGCAGATCGACGGCGGTCGCATGGACCAGTTCGCACTGGTGAGCGACGTCAAGGGCGAATCGATGGGATACTATCACACGGCCGGGCTGCCGCTCGCCACGCTCGCCGCGCGCTACGTCCTGTGCGACAACTTCTTCCACGCCGCCTTCGGCGGCTCGTTCCTGAATCACTTCTGGCTGATCGCAGCCCGTACTCCGGTGTTTCCCAATGCGCCGGCCAGCGCAATCGCCCAGCTCGACGCCGCCGGGAATCTCGTGAAGGACGGATTCGTGACGCCCGACGGCTACGCGGTGAACACGGCGTTCAGCGTCAACCAGCCCCACCCCGCGTCGGTGCCGGCCGCGAACCTCGTGCCGAATCAGACATTCCCGACGATCGGCGACCGGTTGTCGCAGCGCCACATCAGCTGGGCCTGGTACTCGGGCGGGTGGAACGACGCCCTGGCCGGCCACCCCGATCCCCTGTTCCAGTTCCACCACCAGGCATTCGCGTACTTCGCGAATTTCGCCGACGGCACGGCCGCGAAAGCGGAGCACTTGCGGGATGAGACGGAATTCTTCACGGCGGCGGCGTCCGGCCGGCTGCCGGCGGTGTCGTTCGTGAAGCCGCTCGGTCCCGACAATGAGCACCCGGGCTACGCCGACATGCTGACGGGGGAGCAGCACGTGCTCGACCTGATCGACGCGATCCGGAACAGCCCCGACTGGAACAGCACCGCCATCATCATCACCTACGACGAGCACGGGGGATTCTGGGATCACGTGGCCCCGCCCGTGGTGGATCGCTGGGGGCCGGGATTGCGGGTGCCGACGATCATCATCTCGCCGTTTGCGCGGCGGCACTACGTCGACCACCACCGTTACGACACGACGTCGATACTGGCGTTCATCGAGCACCGGTGGCGGTTGCAGCCGTTGACCGAGCGTGATCGGCGTGCGCGGGACCTGACGGATGCGTTCGACTTCGCTGGCGGAGAGCACTAGACCAGTCGGGTAGTGGGTCAGACAGTCACTCAGGCGCTGAGACGCGTAGCGGTTTGCCGTTCTGAGTCACTCAGGACTACCAACCGCTATGCGCCTGAGCCCCTGAGCGACTGTCTGTCCAACTAACGACTAGCGAATTTCGGCAGGTCCTTTCTGTGCTTCTGCAGAAACTGTTCGTAGATATGACTGTCTGTGTAGTCTCTCATCTCGCAGATCTGCTGTCCCCTGAACTTCAGTACCACGCACGTCCTCTGGTCCATCACGTCCTTCGGATCGCCCTTCAGCCAGCTGCGCTCCCTGATCTCCACGATCACGCGCTCGTCGGCTTCGTACCAGACGCGCCACACGTCTTCGTATCCCCAGTCGGCGGCTCCCAGTCCTTGCTCCCGGTTGCTCATCGAGCGGATGACGGCCTCGCGGCCCTTCCATTCGCCGCCCAGCGGCGGGGCGCCGGCGCACCAGTACACGATGTCCTCGGTGAAGTACCCCGCGACCGCGTCCATCCGCCCCGCGAACAGGGCCTTTTCGTACGCCTTCGCCACGCCCATCCGGTTGCTCATAGGGTCACTCCCTCGGGCATGGACACGGGATTCGCTTTGCGGCCGGCGCGCTCCATCGGCTTGTCCATCTCGCCCTTGTGCTCGTCCTGGATCTTCCAGAAATCCACCGCGCGGGTCACGAGCTCGCGCGAGGCCTCCGCCAGGCCTTCGCTCATCTTCACCTGCCGCACGTTGTTCTCCATGTCCTCGGCATCCCAGCCCCGGGAGTGTGCGATGAAGGGGTAGGCCGGGAACAGGAACCCCAGCTCCGACCAGAACGTGAACATCGATCCTGCGACGCCCTGGATGTTGTCCTGTCCGCCGGTGATGATGAACGCCGCGACCTTGTTCCTGATGAGCACCTTGTTGTGGATCGTGATCTGGTTCTGAATGCAGTTCAGCCGCTCGGCCATCTTGTAGTAGAGCGACGACGCGTTGCCCCAGCGGATGGGCGTCGAGATGAGGACGACGTCGGCCCAGTTCACGAGTCCGGCGTACACGGCGGTGAGCTGGTCCTCGGGATCGCGCTCGGTGATTGCACAAGGCCAGATGCAGGCGTGGGACGCCTTGGAGTAGTTCCCCTCGCAGTGGCGGAACTTCAGGTCGCGCAGCTGGATCGTCTGCGTGTCGGCGTGCAGGACATCCCTGGCATGCCGCATCGCGTGCCCCAGCAGTGCATCGGAGGTGGAGAACCGCGGGTTGACATCGTCCATCGCGGTGGTGGCGATGCCGAGCACCCGCGGCGGCGCGCCGGCGGGTTTCGGGGCGGCCGTGAGCAGGGGGTGCGGGTCGTGCTTCATCACCCTGCGTGGTGTGACGGGCGGCGTCCCGACATACACCCCGTCGGGGCGCTCTTCCACCGGGTACACCGCGGCCGCGTCCTCGCCGTAGCCTTCCGGGCCCTTCCCGGTGAGCACGCTGTACTCCCAGGCGTGCCAGGGGCACATGACGAACTCGCCGTGCAGCCGCCCTTCCGAGAGCGGGCCGCCTTTGTGGTTGCAGGTATTGGAGATCGCGCGAAAGCGGCCGTCGTAGTGGAAGATCGCGACGGCGTGACGCTCCAGCTTCGCGGCGAACGGGACGCGGGCGAGCAGCTCGTCCTTTGAGCCGAGGCGATGCCAGTCGGTCATCGGTGCTCCGGGCGTGGAGGCTGGGGTAACGTACCGGCGCTACATTACGCCGTCCATGCGCGCGCCCCGGCTCTTCGTCATCTGGCTCACGGTCTTCATCGATCTGCTCGGTTTCGGCATCATCCTGCCGATCCTCCCGGGGTTCGCGCAACGGTTCGGCGCGCACGGCGTCGGCTACGGCACGCTGATCAGCGCGTTCTCGCTGATGCAGTTCCTCTCCACTGCCTTGCTGGGCCGGCTGTCGGACCGTATCGGCCGGCGGCCGATCCTGCTCACCACGATGGTGCTGAACGCCGGTGGGTACGTGCTGTTCGCGTACGCGCCGACGTACGGATTGCTGCTGCTCGCCCGCCTGGTGTCGGGATTCGCCGGCGGCAACATCTCCGCGGCGCAGGCGTATGTCGCCGACATCACCACCGGCCAGGAACGGTCCAAAGGGATGGGGTTGATCGGGATGGCGTTCGGGCTCGGGTTCACCGCGGGTCCGGCGATCGGACATTTCGCCGTCCAGCTCGGTGGTGAGGCGGCCCCGGGGCTCGTGGCGGCCGCGCTATCGCTCATCAACTTCGTGTCGGCCTGGTTCATCCTGCCCGAGTCGTTGCGCCCAGAGCATCGTATCGCCCGCGAAGTCTGGCCGTTCCGCCACATGGCCGAAGCGCTGGCGCACCCGGAGCTGCGTCCGCTGATGCTGGTGTGGGCCATCGCGCCGTTCGCGTTCGCGGGATACACCGTGGCGCTGCCGTTATGGGCGGGCGTGAGGCTCGGCTGGAAGACCGCGCAGCTGGGCACCTTTTTCATCATTGTCGGCCTGGTCGCCGCGTCAGTGCAGGGCGGCCTGTTCCGCATCCTCACGCGCAAGTTCGGGGACCGGAAGCTGCTCATCGCCGGCATGCTCGGCATGGCGATCTCGATCGGCGTGGTGCCGTTCCTGGGCACAAGCCGAGCGGTATACGGGTGGACCGTGGTGCTCGCGTTCTCGAACAGCATCATGGCTCCCGCGGCGACCGGGTTGGTGTCCACGTTTGCCGCCGCAAACGAACAGGGAACCGTGCTGGGTGTCGCGCAATCGCTCGGGGCGCTGGGTCGCGCTTCGGGTCCCTATGCCATCGGGGGCGTGTACGACTGGGTGTCGTCCACCGCGGCGTTTCTCGTGGCCGCGATCGCGATGCTGGCGGGGTGGGCCGCCTCGTTAGGGGTATCGAAAACGCGGCGGATAGACGAGGCGCCGGCACGCGTCGCCTAGCCGTCTCCCTCCCGCGTCCGCATATTTTCGGTCCCCCACGCAGGAGAGTCCGCGCCCATGCGCGTCTACAAGACAGGTGAGATTCGCAACGTGGCGGTCGTGGGCCACGGCGCGAGCGGCAAGACGTCCCTCGTCGACGCCCTCGCGTTCGTGGCCGGCACCAGCAAGCGCCACGGGTCCGTAAAAGACGGGACCGCCCTCACCGACTACACCGCAGACGAAATCGAGCGCAAGTACTCCATCAACCTGGCCATGGCCGTCGCCGAGTGGCTGGACGCCAAGCTCAATCTCATCGACACGCCGGGGTATCTCGACTTCACGGGCGACGCACTGGCCGGCGTCTGGGCGGCGGACGGAGCGGTCGTGGTGGTGTCGGCCACGGCGGGCGTGGAAGTGGGCACCGAAAAAGTGTGGGACTACTGCGAGCAGCGTGGCCTGCCGCGGATGTTCTTCGTCTCCCTGATGGACAAGGAGCACGCCGACTTCGAGAAGGTCTACGGGTCGATCAAGGACCGTCTGACCCCCAAGGTGATCCCGGTGGAGATCCCGGTCGGCGAAGGACCGGCGTTCCATGGGATCATCAACCTCTTCTCGAAGAAGTGCCACCTGTACAAGAAGGGGACCAAGGCGGGCGAGTACGACGAGGTGGACGTGCCGGCCGAGTACCAGGAGCGCTTCACGAAGTACTCCCAGGAGCTGATCGAGAGCATCGCCGCGACCGACGATGCGCTGCTCGAGCGCTACCTGGGCGGAGAAGAGATCGGGCGCGACGAGGCGATCCGGGCCATGAAGGCGGGGATGGCGAAGGGGGAGCTGTTCCCGCTGTTCTGCGGCGCCGCCGAGCTGACCTATGGGACTCGCGCGCTCCTGGCGAAGATGGTGGAGCTGTTGCCGTCCCCGGCGGATCGGCCGCCCGTCGACGCCCAGCGCTGGGGGAGCGCCGACAAGATCACGCTCACGCCCGACGATGCGGGGCCGTTCGTGGCGCAGGTGTTCAAGACGATTTCCGAGCCGCACGTGGGCGACGTGACGTACTTCCGGGTCCTCTCCGGGACGGTCCGAAACGGGCAGGACGTCTACAACGCGCCCCGGCAGGCCACCGAAAAGCTCAATCACTTGTGCGTGGCGGTCGGCAAGGAGCGCACCGAGGTGGCGGAGCTTCATGCCGGGGACATCGGGGTCGTCGCGAAGCTGCGCGACACCCATACCAACGACACCCTGTCGACCCAGGCCAACCAGATCGTGCTTCCCAGGATCCCGTTCCCGGAGCCGGTGATCACGGTGTCGGTCGAGGTGAAGCAGCGGGGCGAGGAGGACAAGCTGTCCACCGGCCTGCACAAGCTCCACGAAGAAGATCCGACCTTCCACCACGAGTACAACGCGGAGCTGGGCCAGACGCTGATCCGCGGTCTGGGCGAGCGGCACCTCGAGATCGTGGTGGGGCGCCTGGCGCGCAAATTTGGCGTGCACGCCCTGATCGGAAAGCAGAAGATCGCCTACCGCGAGACGCTGCGCGGCAAGGCGGAGGGGCAGGGGAAGCACAAGAAGCAGACCGGCGGCCGGGGGCAGTACGGCGACTGCTGGATCCGGATCGCCCCGCTGCCGCGCGGCTCCGGGTTCGTGTTCGACGACCAGATCGTGGGAGGGGTCATCCCGCGGCAGTACATTCCGGCGGTAGAGAAAGGCGTGATCGAGGCGATGACCCGCGGTCCGGTCGCGGGCTACCCCGTCGTGGATTTCAAGGTGGAGCTGTTCGACGGGTCCTACCACGACGTGGATTCGAACGAGATGTCGTTCAAGATGGCGGGTATTCTCGCGTTCCGGAACGTCAGCCCGAACTGCAAGCCGGTGCTGCTCGAGCCCATCATGGAGGTCCAGGTGTGGACGCCCGACGACTACCAGGGCGCCGTGATGGGCGACCTCTCTTCACGCCGCGGGCAGATTCTCGGCACCGAGCCCGACGGCCGGCTGGTGAAAGTGAAGGCGCTCGTCCCGGAAGCGGATCTGGACCGCTACGCCACCGCATTGCACTCGATCACCCACGGTCGCGGCACCTACCGCCAGAAATTCCACACCTACGAGCAGGTGCCGCCGGAGGTGGCGCACAAGGTCGTGGACGCGCGCAAGAAGGAACTGGAAGAGGAAAAGGCGTAGAACACACCAATGGCTGATCTGCTGGATCGCCTGCGCACCAGCCTCGCCGACCGCTACGCGTTCGATCGCGAGATCGGACGCGGCGGGATGGCGACCGTCTACCTCGCCCAGGATTTGAAGCACGACCGGCCGGTGGCGATCAAGGTCCTGCATCCCTACCTCGCCGTGAACCTGGGCTCGGAGCGCTTCCTGCGCGAGATCCAGATCGCGGCGCAGCTGCAGCACCCGCACATCGTCCCGTTGTACGACTCCGGACAGGCCGGCGATCTGCTCTACTACGTCATGCCCTACGTGGAAGGGGAATCGCTGCGCCAGCGGCTGGCCCGGGAGCCCCGACTCTCGCTCGAGGAGACGCTCCACCTGGCCCGCGCCGTGGCCGCCGCGCTCGACTACGCGCATCGCCAGGGGGTCGTGCACCGGGACATCAAGCCCGAGAACGTGATGCTGCACGAAGGCGAGGCGATGGTCACCGACTTCGGCATCGCCAAAGCCGTCACCGCCGCCGCCGCGGATACGCTCACCCAGACGGGCGCTACCGTGGGCACCCCCGCGTACATGAGCCCGGAGCAGGCGGGCGGCGCCGTCGACCTGGACGGCCGCAGCGACGTGTACAGCCTGGGCTGCGTCGTGTACGAAATGTTGACGGGCCGCACGCCGTTCACCGGCCCCACGGCGCAGGCGATCATCGCGAAGACGTTCACCGATCCGCCGCCACCACTGCGCACGGCGCGCCCGGGCGACGGCACGCCCGAATGGGCCGAGCTGGCCGTCCTCAAGGCGCTCGCCAAGGATCCCGCGGGCCGGTTCGCGACCGCGGCGCAGTTTTCCCAGGCCCTCCGGACCCAGGGCGTCACTACGCCGCCCGCGGCGACGACCACGACACCCGTCGCCGGCACGGCCAAATCGATCGCGGTGCTGCCGTTCGTCAACATGAGCGCCGACCCGGAGAACGAATACTTCACCGACGGGATCGCCGAGGAAATCATCAACGCCCTCACCAAGATCCAGGCGTTGCGCGTGGCGTCGCGCACCTCGTCGTTCGCGTTCAAGGGGAAGAACCAGGACATCCGCAAGGTGGGCGAGCAGCTGAACGTCGGCACCGTGCTCGAGGGGAGCGTCCGCAAGGCCGGCACCAAGCTGCGCGTCACGGCGCAGCTCGTGAGCGTGACGGACGGCTACCATCTTTGGTCCGAGCGCTACGACCGGGAGCTCCAGGATGTGTTCGCGATCCAGGACGAGATCGCCGAGAACATCGTGAAAGCGTTGCGCGTGGTGCTGAGCGACGCCGAGAAGCGGGCGATCGTGAAGGCGCCGACCGACAACGTGCAAGCGTACGACTACTACCTGCGCGGCCGGCAGTTCTTCCATCAATTCCGCCGCGCCGGCATTCAGTTCGCCCGGCGCATGTTCGAGCGCGCCCTGGAGATCGATCCGGGATACGCGCTGGCCTATGCCGGGGCGGCCGACTGCTGCTCCTTCCTGTACATGTACTGGGACGCGAGCAAGTCGAACCTCGAGACGGCGGACGGCTACAGCCGGAAGGCGCTCGAGCTGGACTCCGAGTCGGCGGAGGCGCACGCCGCGCACGGGTTGGCCGAGTCGCTGTCCAAGCGGTACGGCGAGGCCGAACGTGAATTCGCCACTGCGATCCGCCTCAACCCCCAGTTGTACGAAGCGCACTATTTCTCCGGCCGCACCTCTTTCCAGCAGGGGAAGTACGAAGACTCGATCCGGCACTTCGCGGAAGCGTCTCGGATCCGACCGGAGGACTATCAGACCGCGATGCTGATCTCGATGCCGTACGCCGGTCTCGGGCGGAACGCGGAAATGCAGGCGGCGTTGCGCCACGGGCTGCAGGTGGTCGAGCGGCATCTCGAGCTCAATCCGGACGACGCGCGCGCTCTCTACCTCGGCGGCATCGCGCTCGCGCAGCTCGGCGAACGGGACCGGGCCATCGACTGGGCCGACCGCGCGCTCGCCCTCGACTCGGAGGATTCCGGGGTGCTCTACAACGTGGCGTGCGTGCAGGCCCTCTGCGGAAAGCGGGACCGCGCCCTTGAGCTCCTCGAGAAGGCGATCCAGAACGGGTTCGGCCACCGGGAGTGGTTGGAGAACGATTCCGACCTGGAAGCGTTGCGGGCCGAACCGCGCTTCCAGGCCATGCTGCAGCGGCTCTAGCGGGAACACCCCGGCGCGGCCGGGTAACGAAGAAGGCGCAAAACCACCGCAATCAGGAGACCGGACATGCGAACGCTTGGGATCGCCGCGCTCTGCGTGGCGGCCGTCGCGGCCTGCAAGAAGGCGGAGCAGGCCAAACCCCAGCAGGCCGCCGCGCCCCCGGCCGCCAGCAAGGTGGCGCAAATCGACAGCCTGCAGACGCCCGAGTCGGTCCTCTGGGACGCCGCGCAGGACATCTACTTCGTCTCGAACATCAACGGCAATCCGAATGTCGCCGACAACAACGGCTTCATCAGCCGCGTGAAGCCCGATAGCGGTGTCGAGACCCTCCGCTTCATCGAGGGCGGCCAGAAGGGTGTCACGCTCAACGCGCCGAAGGGCCTCGTCATTCGCGGCGACACCCTTTGGGTCGCGGATATCGACGCCGTGCGCGCCTTCAACGCGAAGACGGGCAAGCCGATTGCGACGGTCGATCTACGCCGGGCCGGCGCCGTGTTTCTCAACGATCTGGCCTTCGGCCCCGACGGCGCGCTCTACATCACGGACACCGGGATCAGGTTCGACTCCACCGGCGCCATGTCGCACCCGGGACCGGACCGCATCTTCCGCATCACGGCGGACCGCCGGGTGAGCGTCGCGGCGGAGGGAGACGCCCTGCAGCGTCCCAACGGCATCATGTGGGACGCCGCCGAGAACCGCTTCATCGTCGTCGCATACGGCGGTCCCTCGGTGTTCCAGTGGAAGCTCGGCGACAAGACGCCGACGGTGATCGCCCAGGGGCCGGGTGGATTCGACGGCGTCGAGATGGCGCGCGGCAAGCTGCTGGTGTCGAGCTGGACCGACTCCACCGTCGCTGGCTACCAGGGCGGCACTGAAGACAAGGTGATCACGGGCGTGCCGAGCCCGGCCGGCATCGGGTACGACGCGAAGCGCAACCGCGTGCTGATCCCGGTGTTCACCGGCAACCGGGTGGAAGTGTGGCAGCTCCCGTAATCGGCCGCGCGCGGCTGTGGCTCGCCGGCGGGTACCTGGTGCTGGCGGCGTGCAAGCCGGTGGACAAGGGTCCGCCGGCGTCCCAGGCTCCCCCCGCGCCGCCGCCCGCGCCCACGCCTACGAAAGTCGCGGCGGTGCAGGGATTCTCGAGCCCCGAGTCGGTGCTGCACGACTCCGTCCAGGACGTCTACTTCGTTTCCAGCATCAACGGCAGCGGCACGGCACGGGAACAACAACGGCTTCATCAGCCGCGTGAAACCGGACGGCGCCGTCGAAAATCTGAAATTCATCGAAGGCGGGAAGAACGACGTCGTCCTCAACGCGCCCAAGGGGATGGCCTTGCTGGGGGACACCCTGTGGGTGGCGGACATCGACGCCGTTCGGGCGTTCGACGCGAGGACCGGAGCCCCGCTCGACAGCATCAGCCTCGCTACGCTGCTGCCCGTGTTCCTGAACGATATCACCGCGACGCCGACGGGCGCTCTCTACGTCACGGACACGGGCATCCGGTTCGACGACGTCGGCAACGTGCTGCACCGCGGCCCGGACCGGATCTTTCGGATCGGGCCCGACCGCGTCGTCACGGTCGCGCTGCGGGGCGACTCGCTGGGATGGCCCAACGGGATCACGCTGGACGCCGTGGGCCGGCGGTTCGTCATCGGGCAGTTCGGCGGGAAGTCGCTGCTGGCGTGGAAACCGGAGGATCGCGCTCCGAGCGTGATCGCCACCGGTCCGGGCGGGTTCGACGGCGTCGTCATGGCCGGAGGGCGGATCCTCGCCTCCAGCTGGACCGACTCGACCGTGTCGAGCTACGAAACCGGCAAGGAGGTCCGGGTGATCAGCGGTGTGCCGAGCCCGGCCGACATCGGCTACGATGTGAAACGCAACCGACTGCTGATCCCGGTGCTCTCGGCGAACCGGATGGAGATCTGGCAGCTGCCGTAATACAAGGAGGAATCATGAAACGCATCCTTACGCTGACCATGCTGTTGGCCGCAGCGACTCGACTCGGTGCACAGGACAGCACCCAGGCCGCGCCCGCCGGCTCGCTCGCGGTCGCTGTCGGTGTCGTGGCGCGCTCGGTCGTCGAGCACCAGCCGCAGGATACCGGCTCGGCGTTCCCGGCCGATGTCGCCCAGCTCGTGTGCTTCACGCAGATCACCGGCGCCACCGCGGGCGCCCCGGCCGGCATCCATCACGTCTGGTTCCACGGCGACACACAGGTCGCCGACGTCGAGCTGCAGGTGGGGGGATCGCCCTGGCGCACCTGGAGCCGCAAGACGGTTCCGGCGGACTGGACCGGGCCGTGGCACGTCGAGATCCGGGACGCCGGCGGCGCGGTCCTCAAGCGCATCGATTTCACCGTCGGATCGTAGCCGGAGCGCCGGCGCCGATCCGCCGTGAACATTCTCTCCCTTTGGTTCGGGCTGTCACGGCGGGTCGACCGGCGCACGTACCTCCTGAGCGGCGCCGGGCTGATGGTGGCGAAGTACCTGGTGGACGCCGCCGTCGTACGGCATTACACCGGCCACTGGTGGTCACCGCTCGATTACCTGAGCCCCCTCGGGACGGTCCGAGCCACGGCGCTGCGGGGCGTACCGCCCGGGGTGGTCCTCAGCCTCGCCGTCTGGACGCTCCCCTTCATGTGGGTCGGCGTGAGCCTGTCGCTGCGCCGCGCCGTGGATGCCGGCCGCTCGGCCTGGGTGGCCCTGCTGTTCTTCGTGCCCTACGCCAAGTACGTCCTCATGGCGGCACTCAGCCTGCTGCCGACCACCACGGCCGCGACGTGGCGGGAGCGCCTGCCGGCGCCGCAGCTCGATGATCGCCTGAAGAGCGCGCTCCTGGGCATCGGGGCCGCACTGGCGATCACGATCCCCACCGTACTGCTCGGCGTCTACTTCAAGCGCAACTATTCGTTCGGGCTGTTTCTGGGCACGCCGTTCACGGCGGGGTGGGTGAGCGGACAGGTGTTCAACGCGCGCCACCCGCGCGGCGCCGGCGAGACGATCCGAGTCGCGCTGCTCGCGACGCTGCTCGCTGGCGGCGTGCTGCTCGCCTTTGCGGCCGAAGGCGCGTTCTGCCTGGCCCTCGCGTTCCCGCTCGCCGGCCTCGTCGCGATTCCCGGCGCGCTGCTCGGGCGATCGGTCGCGTTGCGGGGAACCGGGCCGTCATCGCGGGTGGGAATGGCGGCGCTGGCGGCGCCGCTCCTCGTGCTCGCCGAGCCGCGCCAGCCGGCTCCCAGCTACGAAATCGCCTCGGCCGTGGAAGTCGCCGCGCCGCCGGAGCGCGTATGGGCCAACGTCGTGAGCTTTCCGCGGCTTCCGCCGCCGACCGAATGGTTGTTCCGGATCGGCGTTGCGGCGCCGGAACGGGCCCGGATCGAAGGCACGGGCGTCGGCGCCGTCCGGTACTGCGACTTCACCACCGGCAGCTTCGAGGAGCCGATCACCGCGTGGGAAGCGGGGCGCCGCCTATCGTTCGACATCGTGCGGCAGGCGCCGCCGATGCGCGAGTGGAGTCCCTACCGCGACGTGAACCCGCCGCACCTGGACGGCTACTTCCGCGCCACCCACGGCGAATTTCGCCTCGTGCCGCTCCCCGGGGGCCGGACGCGGCTCGAGGGGCGGACCAGCTACACCGTGGACATGTTCCCCCAGGGCTACTGGGCGATGGCGGCCGGATGGATCGTCCAGACCATCCATCTACGAGTGCTGCGGCACATCAAGCGGCTCGCGGAGGGGGAGACGCCGTAGACGGTCCCGAGAGTACCACCCCCTCGCCGATCGCGAATCCCGGCCCGGCGAGCCCGCCGAGGTCGCCGCCCAGGTAGGCCTCCTCTCCATGCTCGGCGAGGTCCAGCCCGCTGACCTCGTCCCGCACCGCAGGGCGCACGCCGAAGACCGCTCGCACCACCGTGAAGATCAAGACCGTTCCGATGCTCGCCAGAGCGATCGTCGCCAGCACAGCCAGGGCTTGAACGCCCAGCTGCCCGGGATGGCCCGCCAGCAGGCCGTCGCCGGCCCCGGGGTTGGCGGCCCTGGTGGCGAAGACGCCCGTGAGTAAGGCGCCCCCGATCCCCGCGAGACCATGGCAGGAGAAGACGTCGAGCGAATCATCGAGCCCGCTCTTCGAGCGGCGCTGGATGGCGAAGTAGCTCAACACGGCGCAGAGGGCTCCGATGGCGAGCGCGGCCCGCGGCGTGACGTACCCCGCGGCGGGCGTGATGCCGACGAGCCCGACGACGGCGCCGGTCGCGGCGCCCACGGCGGTGACCTTGCCCCCGCGCATGGAGTCGAGCGCGGCCCAGGCCACGAGCGCCGCCGCGGCGGCGGTGTTGGTGTTGACGAAGGCGAGCACGGCGATGCCATTCGCGGCCAGCGCGGAGCCGGCGTTGAAGCCGAACCAGCCGAACCACAGCAGCCCCGCCCCCAGCAGCACGAGGGGGACGTTGTGCGGGACGAGCGGCGTGCGGCGGAAGCCGCGCCGCGGCCCGAGCAGCCAGGCGGCTACCAGGGCCGAGACCCCCGCGCTGATATGGACCACGGTCCCACCGGCGAAGTCGAGTGCCCCGAGCTTCAAGAGCCAGCCGCCCGAGCCCCAGACCCAGTGGGCGAGGGGCACGTAGACCAGGGTGGCCCAGAGGACGAGGAACGCCACATACGCCCGGAACCGCATCCGCTCGACGATCGCGCCCGAGATCAGGGCCGGCGTGATGATGGCGAACATGCCCTGGAACACGGCATGCGCCTGGAGTGGAATGGTGGCGGCATAGGTGGAATCGGGCTCCATGCCGACGCCCGAGAAGCCGAGCCAGCCCAGACCCCCGATCCAGGCGTTGCCGGGCGCGAAGGCCAGGGAGTAACCGAAGAGGACCCAGAGCACGCCGATGACCCCCAGCGCCACGAAGCTCATCATCATCGTGTTCAGCGCGTTCTTGGATCGCACCAGCCCGCCGTAGAAGAACGCCAGGCCGACGGTCATGAGGAGTACGAGGGCGCTGGCGGCGAGCACCCAGGCCGTATCACCGCTCGAGATCTGGCTCATCGGTCGCCCCCACCCGCCTGAGCGTCGATGGCGGCCCGCTGCACCTGATCGGCGTTGACCGCGGTGAGCGCGGCGTTGTCCGCTTCCCCGGTGCGGATCCGGATCACCCGTTCCAGTGCCTGCACGAAGATCTTGCCGTCTCCCACTTCGCCGGTGCGGGCCGAGGACAGGATGGCCTGGATGGTGGGCTCGACGAACGGCTCGGACACGGCCATTTCGATCTTGACCTTCTCGTGGAATTCGGCAATGACGGTGCTGCCGCGGTACTGCTCGATCACCTCGCGCTCTCCGCCGTGGCCTGTAACCCGGCTGAGGGTGATGCCGGTGACCCCGGCGCGGAACAGCGCCGCCTTCACCTCCGGCAGGCGCTCAGGTCGGACGACGGTCGTAATCAGGCGCATCGGGTCTCCCGTGCAGGTGGCGAAAAAGAGACGCCCGCTCCAGATCGTGGAGCGGGCGTCGGATCGAGGCGTTCGAGGGGGTCACCCAGCATCACCCCGCGAGCACCGGTTCGAATTCAAGGGGGATCGGCGCTCCTCCCCCGGCGCCGGCCTCCCGGGGTTGTCGGTAGACGTAGGTCTTTCCGGCGTAGTTGCGCAGGGTGACGCCCTCCTCGTCCATCGCTTCGACATACTCCGGCAGGAGCGGGATCTTGCCGCCCCCCCCCGGGGCATCGATGACGTAGTGGGGGACCGCGAGGCCGCTCGTCCAGCCGCGCAACGCGCGTACGATCTCCAGGCCCTTCTCGACGGTGGTCCGGAAGTGCTCGGCCCCCGCCACCTGGTCGCACTGGTAGATGTAGTAGGGCCGCACCCGGGCGATGAGCAGCTTCTGCATCAGTCGCTTCATGACGGCCGGGTCGTCGTTCACGCCCTTCAACAACACGGTCTGGCAGCCGAGCGGAATTCCGGCGTCCGCCAGCATGCCGAGGCCCTTGATCGCCGCGGGCGTCAGCTCGTCGGGGTGGTTGAAGTGCGTGTTGATGTAGAACGGGTGGTATTGCTTGAGGATGGCGCACAACTCGGGCGTGATGCGCTCCGGGAGATGGCACGGCACCCGGCTCCCGATCCGGATGATCTCGAGGTGCGGGATGGCCCGCAGCCGGGCGCAGATTTCGTTCAGCCGCCGGTCCGACAGCAGCAGCGGGTCGCCGCCGGACATGATGACGTCGCGGATCTCGGTGTGCTCGGTCAGGTACTGGAACGCCGACTCGAGCTGGGCCATCGGGATCTTCTCGGGATCGCCCACCTTGCGCCGCCGGGTGCAGAAGCGGCAGTACGCCGCGCACACGGGCGACACCAGGAACAGGGCCCGGTCGGGGTAGCGGTGCGTGATGTTGGGCACTGGCGAGTGGGCGTCCTCGGCGAGCGAATCGACGATCCCGTCCTCGATCTCGAGCTCCTGGACGGTGGGGACGTACTGCCGCCAGATCGGGTCGCCCGGCTCGCGGATCAGGTCCACCATGGCGGGTGAGATCCGGAACTCGAAGTTCTCCGCGGCCTGCTTCAAGCGTTCGATATCGCCGAGGTGCTCGGGACCAAAGCGCTGGGCGAGGGCCTCGAGCGAGGCGATGCTATTCTTGCGAAGCAGCTCCTGCCAGGTCATGTCCATGCGTCAGATCCTTCGCGTAAATCACGAGATCGTCGCCGGGTGCGTAGTAGCCCGGAATCGTGGCCGTCTTCGCGTAGCCGCGGGCCTCGTAGAACCCCCGCGTCGGCCCGTAGTCGGCGCGGGAAGAGGTCTCGACGACGATCAGCCGACAGCCGTCGGCCATCAGCTGTTGCTCGACTGCCGCCACCAGCTGGGTACCAATGCCTCCGCCCTGCCGCTTCCGATCGACGGCGATCCAGTACAAATCGAACGTCCCGAGCGTGTCGGGCGTCGGGCCGAAACAGGCATAGCCGACGAGTTCGTCGCCCTCGAAGGCGCCCAGGAAGCGGTAGTCGTCGTCCCCCTCCAGGGCCTCGTCCAGCAGTTCGACCGCGGTCGCGACCTCGGCCTCGCGGAAGAGGCCGGTGCCGCGGACCAGCGTCTCAAGGCGTGCGCGGTGTGCGCGCCCGACGGGACGGAGCGAGCAGCTCACGCGCGGCCTTGGCGCCTTGCGCTTCGCGCAGCGCCACCTCGGCGATGCGGCGGATCAGCTCGGGGTAGTCCCACCCCATCGCCACCCCCATGCGCGACAGCCCGGCGTCGTCGTTCAGGTCGGGGTTGGGGTTCACCTCGAGCACCCAGGGACGCCCGGTATCGTCCACGCGCAGATCCACCCGGCCGTAGCCCTTGCCCTGCATCGTCCGCCAGGCGAGGTCGGCCACGCGCGTCAGGCGGTCCGAGAGTCGCTGCGACACCGGCGCCGGGCAGACCGGCACGCTCCCCAGGTCTTCCGCCGATCCGGTGTGCCATTTCGCGGCATAGGTGAGGATCGGCCAGGTCCCCTCCGGCATCCCGGTGAAGTCGATCTCCGCCACCGGGAGCACGCGATTGCCCACGAAGCCGACGTTGAACTCGCGTCCCGGCACGTACTGTTGCACCAGAACTTCGTCGAACTGCTCGGTCATCGCGGCGATCTTGGCGCGCAGCGCCTTGCGGTCAGCCACCACCGAGCCGCGGTCGAGGCCGGCGCTCGCGTCCTCGGCCGCCGGCTTCACGATCGCGGGGAGCGGGAAGTCGTCGTCGATCTTCCCCTGGGCGATGGTCCAGGGCGGGATGGGGACACCGGCCTGGGCGAGGATGGCGTTCGCCGTCGCCTTGCGGCGGCAGGCGGCGATCGTCCACGGTCCGCAGCCCGTCACGGGGACGCCGGCGAACTCGAGCGCCGCCACCACGTGCTCCTCCCACTGGGAGAAGCCGTGCACCCCCTCGCACAGGTTGAACACCAGGTCCGAGCGTCGGGCCTCGGCGAACCACCGCATGTCGTGACGAACGGGGAGCTTCCGGGAGCTGTGGCCCATTGCCTCGAAGATGCGGGCGATCTCGTTGACGGCCTTCATGACGCCTGCGATGTCCTCGGCGGTCCAGTCCTCGGCGCCGGGGTCGTACAGGATGGAAACCCTCACGCGGTGGCCCCGGCCCGGAATCCGGCCGCCACGCCCGGCACCACCAGCTCGCGGCCCGTCACCCGCTTCCAGGCGATGCGGACCACTTCCTGGATCAGCTCGTCGTAGCCGAACCCGGCCGCCCGCGCCGCCTTGGGGAAGCAGCTGTTCTCCCGAGGGTCGGGGAGGATCCCGGGCAGCGGATTGAGCTCCACGACGTTGGGGACGCCGGCTTCATCCACCCGGACGTCGATGCGGCACCAGTCGCGGCAGCCGAGTGCCTGGAAGGCGTCCAGCGCGACGATCTCGATGTGTCGGTACAGCTTCTCCGGGATCTTGGCGGGGCACTCGAAGATGTCGAGCTGATGCTCGGCGGTGTCCCAGATCCACTTCGCCTCGAAGCCGTACACCGGCGTAGCGCCGGGCGGCAACGTCGAGAAGTCGAATCCGACAATCGGCAGGCAGTAGGCGTCGGCGCCGTTGCCGATGATGGCGACGGTGAACTCAGGACCGGGGAGGTAGGTCTCGACCAGCACCGGTTGTTTGTAAGTCTCTAAGAGGAAAGAGACGCGGTCGCGCAGCTGCGCGCGGTGATGGCATAAGTTATTGGCAAATATGCCTTTACCAGACCCTTCCGCGACCGGCTTCACGAACAGCGGATACGGCAGCCGCACCCGGGCCAGGTCCACCAGATCGGTCACCACCGCGAAGCGGGCGGTGGGGACGTCGTGGTAGGCGAGGATCTCCTTGGCGCGCGCTTTGTTCAGCGACAGCGACAGGGTGAGCGGGTCGCTCGCTGTGTAGGGGACGTTCAGATACTCGCAGATCGCCGGGACATGTGCTTCGCGATTCTGGCCGTAGAGGCCTTCAGCCATGTTGAAGACGAGCTGGACGCGCGCGCGGGAGAGTTTTTGTGGAAAAGTGGCGTCGGCGTGGAGTCGGATGACGTTGCCGAAGAGACCGAGGGCCTGCTCCACCGCATCGATGGTGGATGGCTCGTCCCACTCGGCGTAGACGTCGCTGCTGCTGGCGGAATCGTCCCTGGCGGTGACGGAGTCGGGCTTCTGATTGTAGGCGAGACCGATGCGCATGTGGTCTCGGGTGACCTCCTTACAAAAAATGGGCCGTTCGGCGAACGGTCCGTGGAACGCTAACTACTTGTGCCTGTGAATGAATATGAAAAAGTGCGGCGTTGCGCAATAGGGAAGTGAAAACAAAAAACGGCGTGGTGGGTGGTGAGTGGTTGGTCGTGCCGACTCACCACGTCCCACTCACCACGCCGTTTCGGTTCTCAGACTTTGTGGTACGACACGCGAGCCGACTCGACGCGATCGTCGGCCGTGTAGATCTCGAAGTCGGAGAAGAACGCCGGAGCCTCCTGCTGCAGTACGCGCAGCGCGGCGACCGCCATGCGACGGATCTCGAGCTCCGCGCCTTCGCCGCAGCGGAGCTCCAGCATCGTGCGCCACGCGCGCACGTTCGCCGAGACGACGATCTTCGTCTCGGTCGCGTTCGGCAACACGCTGCGCGCCGCCTCCCGCGACATCTTCCGGCGGTGCACCTTGTCGGCCACCCAGTCATACCGTTGCATCAACGCCTCGACGGAGCGCACGTAGGCCGCCTGTGCGTCGGTGACCTGCCGTTCCCATTCCGCTTCCAGGCCGGCATCGCCCTGGATCGCGGGGGGCACGACGAACGCGGCATGCGACTCGTCCACGTACCGCTGCGACAGCTGCGAATAGCCGAACCCCGCCCGGTGACGCACCAGCTCGTGCGAGCAGGAGCGGCTGATGCCCTCGATCAGCAGCACGTACACCGCGTGCTCCAGCACCGAGCCGTGCCCCTGCTTCTTGATGTTGTCGAGGTACTCGGCCGTGGGGCGCTGCGCGGGATTATGCTGGCTCATGTAGCAGATGCGGCCGGCGAACTCGGCCAGCCGCTCCCCGCCGGAGGCCTCGCCCTTCCATTGAACGGCGAGGTGCGCCGGCTCGAGGAACTGGGGGCGGGCGATCAGGGTGATGCGGGGCGCGCGGAAGATTTCCATGCCAGGTCCTGTTTCGGTGTGGCCCAGCCGCCGCTTCGCTCGAGGTCGCGCAGGCGGGCGGCGATGTCGTCGGGGATCGCCGCGGCGCCGTCTCCGACCTTCAGGTCCGCGAGCGGCGCCCAATCGGCCGCGGGGAGTATAACACCGGGGTTGAAGATCGACGGTGGATCGTAGGCGGTCTTCAGGTCGCGGAACCGGCGCATGAGCGCCGGCCCGAAGAACGACGCGAGCGCGCCCGCGCGCAGCCGACCGTCGCCGTGCTCGCCGCTCGGTGTACCGCCGAGCCGCTGCAGCAGGGAGAGCACGTCGTCGTACAGGGCCTGGAGCCCTTCCCGCCACCTGGGCCGGGTGAGGTCGGGCAGCGCATTGACGTGGACGTGCCCGTCCCCGGCGTGGCCGAAGATTGCCACCGGCACCTCGTGGCGGGCGGCCGCCGCCCGCAGCCCGCTCACGTACTCGGCCAGCCGGTTCAGCGGGACGCAGCCGTCCTCGACCACCTGGAGCGAGCGGCGGGTCTCGGGGAGGCGCGCCAGGGCGGGACTCGCCAGCCGCCGGATGCCCCAGAGCCGCTCCAACCCGGCGCGATCGAGGGCCGTGTCCGCCTGCAAGGTGAGATGCTTCAGGCCCCGCACGGCGTCACCCACGACGCCGCGCGCCGCGGCTGCCGTGTCGCGCTCGAACTCGACCAGGAGGAGGCACTCGGCCCCGGGAGGGACCGTGCCTCCGGCTGCGGCGACGAAGTCGAGCAGGGTCCGGTCGAGCAGCTCGACCGCCGAGGGATCGAGCGTCACGAGGTAGGTCGCGGCCTCCCCCAGCGCGTCCAGGCTCGCCAGCGAAAGCGCCACGCCTGCCGATTCGGGGGGAACGGGGTCGAGCCGCCACTCGACGGCCGTCACGATGCCAAGTGTCCCTTCCGACCCGATGAAGAGGTCCACCTCGTCACCCGAGGCCGCAAACGCGTCCAGCGCGTATCCGGAGGAGCTCTTGCGGGTGTGGGGGAAATGCCCGGCAACGAGGTGTCGGGTGTTCGGTGTCAGGTGCCAGGGCCCCGCACCGCCGCCACGGCGAATCGTGCGGACCTCTCCCCCTTGTGTCACGAGGTCGAGGGCTTCGACCCAGGGGCGCACGCTACCGTAGCGCACGGACCGCGGTCCTGCCGCGTTGGTCGCGATCATGCCCCCGCACGTCGCGAAAGCGCCGGACGAGGGATCGGGGGGGAGCCGCAGGCCGTGGGCAGCGGCCGCCTGGTGCACCTGGGCCCAGGTCACCGAGGCCCCTGTCCGGGCGATTCGGCGGCGCGCATCGACCTCCAGCGTGGGGAAGGCGCGGCTCAGGTCGAGGATCACCCCTTGGCCGACGTTGCCGCCGGGCATCCCGCTGCCCGCGCCCCGGGGGATGAGCGGCGAGCCGCCGCGCTCGGCGTCGCGCACCAGCGCCACGACATCCTCGACGTTTTCTGGAATCGCTACCGCGGCGGGGACGATGCGGTAGATGCCTGCTCCTTCGGAGTACGCGGACCTGACTCGAGAATCGGTGAGGAGGGAGGTCACTACTCGCCGAAGCGCTGCTTCATCGCGTCGATCAGCTGCTGCGCGAGGCGATACCCGTCCGAGCCCTGCGGGACGACTTCCTCCAGATCCCGCTCGGGGCGGGAGGGATCGAGCATCGGCCGGTACACCGCCTCGACCGTGAGCTGCGTCTTGCCGGGGACGTTGGGATCGGCCCAGCAGCGAATCTTCACCGTGGAGAGCAGGTCGCCGGGATCGCCGTCGCCGAGCACGGAGGTGTGGGTGCGCGTGTTGAACCAGGCGGTCTCGACGTACCCGTCCTGGGGGCTCGACCACTCGGCCCGGAACCCCTGGCTGGTCAGCCAGCCGACCGCCTCGGGCACCACGCGCGGCGGCGGCGCGTCCAGGATGATGACCAGCGCCTGTGGATAGGGCAGGAACGACGGACGCGTGGTGACGGGCGAGCACGCGGCAAATGCCAAGATGGCGGTCAGGCGGGCAGGCGGTCGGATGGAATGCGCCCGCATCACCGACCGCCCGACCGCCCGACCGCCTGATCGCCGCATCCTAGTGCTCATGCGGCGGCGTTCCGGGCGGATCGACGTGAGCCGCGGTCGAGTCGTGGCCCGGCCCCGCGCTGTCATGATCGTCCGCCTCGCCCGGTTCGTGGTGGTGCCCGGCCGCGCGGTCCTTGATTTCGGCCTCAAGCTTCGTGGTGGGCATGCCGGCCGCATGATCGAACACCAGCTCGCCGCCCTCCATGCCGGTCCGCACCAGCAGCACCAGCCCTACGACCATCAGCAGCTTGAGCACTCGATCTTCGATCCCACCCAGCTGGAAACGGCGCCACAGCTTCCAGACCAGGACGAGGGTGAACACGCCCATCGTGACCAACGCGAGCTTCTCGTGCACGCCCATGATGTCGTGGATCGCCTCGCCGTGGTCGATCTTGTCTTCGGCGAGCTCGCCGAGAATAACGGCTGCCCAACCGCCGATGACGCCAGCCCAGAGGGTCCAGATGCCGGCCCACACGAGCGAGTCGCGCTTCAGGATCCAGCCCATGAGGTCGAACAGGACGGCGGCCAGCAGCAGGGCCGCGGGAAGGTCGTTCACCGCCGCGTGCAGGCGGGGCAGGTCGTATCCCAACATGCGGGTGTGCGCTCCTTGGTGGAACTACAGTCCGAGGCTCGAGACCACCGGCGGATTGGCCGAGTAGTCGTAGAATCCCTTGCCGCTCTTCTTCCCGTACATCCCCGCGAGCACCATGCGCTTGAGCAGCGGCGGGGGAGCGTACTTCTGCTCCTTGTACTCCGCAAACATGATCTCGGCGATCTTGTAGGTGGTGTCGAGTCCCACGAAGTCGAGCAGGGTGAGCGGGCCCATGGGGTAGCCGCAGCCCAGCTGCATCGCCTTGTCGATGTCGGTCACGCTCCCCACCCCGTGCTCCAGCGCGCGGATCGCGTCCAGCAGATAGGGCACCAGCAGCAGGTTCACGATGAAGCCGGAGTTGTCCTTCGCCGCTACCGGCTCCTTGCCGAGCGAGCGGGCGAACACGAAGGCCCGCTTGAAGGTCTCCTCCGACGTCGTGACGGTCCGCACGACCTCCACCAGCTGCATCAACGGCACCGGATTGAAGAAGTGGAGCCCGACGAACCGGTCGGCGCGTTTGGTGGCCGCCGCCATCGCCGCGATGGTGAGGCTCGAGGTGTTCGAGGCGAAGATCGTCCCGGGCGCGCACAGGGCGTCGAGCTCCTTCCAGAGCGCGTTCTTGACGTCCAAGTCCTCGGTGACGGCCTCGACGACCACGTCGCAGCGCTTCAGGTCGGCCGTGACGGTGGTGAACGAGAGGCGTTGCAGTGTCGCGTCGCGATCGGCGGCCTGGAGCTTCCCTTTCTCCACGAACTTGGCGAGCGACTTCTCGATCCCCGCCTTGGCCTTGTCCAGAATCGGCTGGCCCACGTCGCGCACGATCGTCTCGTACCCCGCGGCCGCGGCGACCTGCGCGATGCCGCTCCCCATCAGGCCGCACCCCAACACCCCGACGCGCTGAATGTCGCTCATGACACCTCTCGCTAGAACTGGAATTGTTTCCGGATCTCGTCGGCGATCCGTACGAACGCGCTGCCTCGCGGGCCCGGCAGTGCGTGCTCTGGCCGGATCTCGCCGCGCTCGAGCCGGTCGAGCACCTGTTCCATCCCGACTTCGATCCGATCGAGCTGCGCCGCGCGTCCCGCCACGAGCGGCAGGAGCGACAGCACGCCGAATCCGACGACCGGGGCCACCGTGAAGGGGTACAACACGCCGAGCACCGCCGCGACCACCGATCCGGCGACGCCCAGTCCCGCGAGCACCGTGGCGCCGGCGATGCGACCGCGTCGCAGGTTACGGATGTCGGCGACGAGTCGGACGTGGCAGAACCCGGGCTCGAGCTGGGTCACGTGGCCCGCGATCTCCTCCGCCCGGGTGAGCGCGTACGTCTTCCCGCCGGCCCGCAGCCCCCGCTGCATCGACGCGATGAACCCGACCTGCGGCTCCCACGTCGTGCGATCGGGGTAGCGCCGCTTCACGCGCAGCAGCTCCTGATCCTCCATCCAGAGCGACAGCGCCCGCTCGACGCCGCCACGGTCGCCCGGGACCACGCGGTGCGCCTCGAGACGCGCCGGCCCCACGAGCGACCAGGGGCGCTGGCGCTCCTCCGGCGTGCGGGTGCGCTCCTCGAGCAGCGCCTGCTTGAGATAGCGGGCGGGGATTCCGACGTCGTTGCCCAGTGCCACGAGCTCCGCCTCGGTGAGCCCTTCACCGATGTCGCGCTCGCCGGTCTGGAGCTCCGCCGCCCGCTGGATGATGCGATCGAGGGCTTCCCGGCTGATCAGCTCGCCCGCCATGCCTACGCCCGGACCTTCCCCTTGTTGGGGACCGGGGGCAGGGATTCACCCGCCGCCCGGGCCGGAAGCGCCGGGACGGCGCTGTCGGCACGCCGGCCCGCCACCGCGTCGAGGATGCCTTTGAACAGGTCGATCGGAATGGGGAAGATCGTGGTCGAGTTGTTCTCGGACGCGATCTCCGTCACCGTCTGCAGGTAGCGCAGCTGAATCGCAGCCGGCTCTCGGCCGATGACCGCGGCGGCCTGCGCCAGCTTCTCCGAGGCCTGCAGCTCGCCCTCGGCATTGATCACCTTGGCACGCCGCTCCCGCTCGGCCTCCGCCTGGCGCGCCATCGCCCGCTTCATCTCGGGCGGCAGGTCGACGTCCTTCACCTCCACCGCCGACACTTCGATGCCCCAGTCCTCGGCGCGCTGGTCGATGATCTTCTTCAGAATCGCGTTGATCTTTTCGCGGTTCGCCAGCAGCTCGTCGAGCTCCGTCTCACCCAGCACCGAGCGCAGTGTCGTCTGGGCCAGCTGGCTCGTGGCGTAGAGATAGTTCTCGACCCCGATCACCGCCTTGACCGGGTCCCGCACCAGCATGTACAGGACCGCGTTCACTTTGATCGAGATGTTGTCGCGGGTGATCACGTCCTGGGGCGGGATATCGAGCGCCATCACGCGCAGCGAGACCTTCTGCATACGCGCGAACAACGGCGGCAGGTAGATCAGCCCCGGTCCCTTGGCGCCCCAGGAGCGGCCCAGGAAGAAATAGACCGCGCGCTCGTACTCGCGCAGCACCCGGAGTCCCGAGAACAGATAGAGGCCGAGACCGGCCATGATACCGAGGAAGAAGTCGCTCATAAGGCTTCCACGATTACTGCCAGGCCTTGCCCGCCACCAATGCACGCCGATCCCAGGCCGAAGCGCTTGCCCGTGCGGCGCAGCGCGTGCAACAGATGCAGCGTGATGCGCGTGCCGCTCGCGGCCAGCGGATGCCCGATGGCGATGGCGCCGCCGTGCACGTTGGTCTTCGCGCGATCCAACCCCAGCTCCTTCTCTACCGCGAGGTACTGGGGGGCGAACGCTTCGTTGACTTCCACCAGATCCATCTGGGCGAGGGTCATCCCCGCCTTCTTCAGGACTTTGCGCGCGGCAGGGGCGGGTCCGATCCCCATGTACTTGGGCTCGACGCCGACCACCCCCCAGGCGACCAGGCGCCCCAGCGGCTTCAGGCCGTGACTCTTGGCGTAGGACTCGCTGGCGATCACGGTCGCCGCAGCGCCGTCGGAGATGCCGGAGGCGTTGCCCGCGGTGACCAGGCCGTCCTGTTTGAAGTACGGCTTGAGCGACGCGAGGGCTTCGACGGTCGTGTCGGGCCGCATGTGCTCGTCGGCGCGGAATTCCACCGTCTGCCCCTTCTTCTTGATCGGCACCGGGATGACTTCATCCGCGAAGACGCAGTCGTCCCAGGCCTTCTTAGCGCGCTGTTGCGACCCGACCGCGACCTCGTCCACCTCCCGGCGGGTGAGTTTGTACTTGTCGGCGAGGTTTTCGGCGGTTTCGGCCATGGAGAAGCCGCACTGCGGGTCCTTCAGCGACTCCCACAGGAGATCCTCGAGTGGGGCGGGGCCGAGGCGGAGCCCCCAACGGGCGCCGCGCACCACGTGCGGGGCCTGGCTCATCGATTCGCCGCCCCCAGCGAGCACCGCCTCGGTCTCCCCCAGAATGATGAGCTGCGCGCCCTGAGTGATCGCCTCGAAGCCCGATCCGCACAGGCGGTTCACGGTGACCGCGGGCGTCTCGATCGGCAGCCCGGCCTTGAGGGCCACGTGACGCGCCATGTAGATGGCGTCGGTCGAGGTCTGCAGGGCGTTGCCGAATACGGTGTGGCCGATGTCGGCCGGTGGGAGTCCTGCCCGCTCGATGGCGTGGCGCGCGGCGATGGCGCCGAGGTCGATCGCGGAAAGATCCTTCAAGGAGCCGCCGAAGGCGCCGAAGCCTGTGCGGACTCCCGAGAGAAACACGACGTCGGTTTGACTGCCCTGGGTCTTCATACTGCGGCTCCGCTCTGGAGAGAGCGGAATATAGTCCGTTTCAAGGCTGGGGCTTTGGGCCTCGGTGGCGCGACCAGAGGAGGTAGGCGGGCGTCCCCAGCAGCACGATGCCGATGCCGGCGAGCGCCTGAACCGGCCGGGCGACGATCGTGTTGGCCACGATGGCGAGCGCGGCCGCGATGAACAGCGCGGGGGTAAGGGGATAGCCGGGCACACGAAAGGGACGGGGGGCGTCGGGACGGCGGCGCCGCAGCACGAAGACGCTGGCGGCCGCCAGCGCGGCGAACAGCCAGCTCGCGAACACCACGTACGTGAGGAGCTGCTCGAAGCTCCCCCACAGCGTGAGCACCGCCGCCCACACGCCTCCCACGGCGATCGCAGCCGCTGGAGTCGCGAAGCGCGGATGGACCTCTCCGAGCGCTCGGAAGAACACCCCGTCCCGGCCCATGGCGTAGTACATCCGCGGACCGGTCAGCGCGAGTCCGTTGGCGGCGCTGAACACCGACACGAGCACCGCGGCGCTGACGAACTTCGCGGGCACCGGCCCGAAGAGGGCGCGGACCGTGTCCGCCGCGACGCGCTGCGAGCCCGCGACGCCCTCGGGGCCGAGGGCCGCGAGGTAGCCGATGTTGGCGAGCACGTAGAGCACCACCAGCGCGGCCGTGCCGATGATGATGCCGCGGGCGAAGGTGCGCTGCGGATCGAGCGCCTCGCCCGCCGAGTTCGTCACGTTGATCCAGCCCTCGTAGGCCCACAGCACGCCCAGTAGCGCGACGCCGGCGCCCGAGAGCAGGCCGGCCGACACCGGGGCCGTGAACGCGCGAGAGGCCGATGCCGCGCCGCCCGAGCCGAGCGTGATCCCCGCCAGGGCGATGGCGAGAATCGCCGCCACCTTGATGCCTGTGCTCCAGTTCTGTACGGTGGCGGCGTGTCGGACACCGCGAATATTCACGGCGGATACGGCGAGGATCATGAGGATGGGGAGGAGCTTCCGTGCGATGGGCCCGAGCGTGACGAGCTCTCCGGCGTACGTGGAGAACGCCACCGCGAGGGTTGCGGTGGACCCGGTGTTGATCGCGAGAAACAGGGTCCAGCCGAGCAGGAACGCCGGGAAGCGGCCGAACGCCTCGCGCACGTAAGTGTAGGCGCCGCCGGCGTCGGGATAGAGCGCTCCCAGCTCTGCGAACGTCAGGGCGCCCAGCAGCGAGCAGATCCCGCCCACGACCCACACCAGCAGCGCCACACCGGGATCGCCGGCAGTGTTGCGCAGCACCGTGCCGGGGACGAGCCAGATGCCCGAGCCGATGACCGTCCCGATCACGACCAGGACGAGGTCGCCCTGGCGCAGCGAGCGGGTCAGCTCGCGCGGCGGACTCAATGACCCGCCGCCATGCCGTCCTTGCGGGGATCGGAGCCCGCTGCGAAGCCCCGCGGCAGGCGCAGAATCGCCTGGGCGCCGCCGAAGGCGACGGTGGAATCGGGGACGATGACGTGGCCCAGCGCCGCCAGCCGGCGGCGCACGTCGTCGCCGATGGCCGGCTCGAGGGCGACGCGCAGTCCGTCGAAGTGGCGGAAGCGGGGGGCGTCGATCGCGTCCTGCAGATCCATCCCGAACACCAGCAGGTTCAAGAGGAACTGCAGGTGGCCCTGAGGCTGCATCGAGCCGCCCATCACACCGAACGACATCCATGGCTGCTCGACGCCCGAGGAATCGGCCTTTGTGACGAAGCCGGGGATCAACGTGTGGAAGGGCCGTTTCCCGGGCGCCACCGTGTTGGGCAGGCCGGGCTCGAGCGTGAACCCCGCGCCCCGGTCCTGCAGCGCGAAGCCCGTGCCCGGCACCACCACGCCCGATCCGAACAGGTCGAAGAGCGAGTTGATGAACGACACCATGTTGCCCGCCGAGTCGGCGACGGTGAGATAGATCGTCTCACTCGCGGTGAGCGGCTTCCCGGGCTGGGGACGGTCGGCGGCGCGGGCGGTATCGATGAGGGCGCGCCGGGCGGCGATGTACGCGTCGGACAGGAAGGCGGTGGACGGCACCGTCATCGCGTGCGGCTCACCCACGTACCGCGCGAGGTCGGCGTACGCCAGCTTCTTCGCCTCGATCAGGAGATGGAGGTAGGCCGCGGAATTGTGGCCCAGCGCGCGCAGATCATAGGGCTCGAGCATGCGCAGCATCTCGAGCACAGCCAGACCTTGATTGTTAGGCGGCAGCTCCCAGACGCGGTAGCCGTGGAACGGCGCCGAGATCGGTTCGACCCACTCGGGGTGGTGGTTCTTGAGGTCCTCGATCGTGAGGTAACCGCCCAGCTCACGGACGCGCGCCACGATCCGTTGGCCGAGGTCTCCTCCGTACAGCGCCGCGGGCCCCTGCGCCGCGACCTCCCGGAGGCTCCGAGCAAGGTCGGGGTTGCGGAACCACTCGCCGGCGCGCGGTGCCCGCGTACCGTCCACCAGGAACGTCGCGCGCGCGCCCGAATCCCGGGCGAGCTTCGCCGCCTGATCGGCCCAGTCGCGCGCGATGATCGGGGTGACCGGGAATCCCTCGTCCGCATAGCCGATCGCCGGCTGCAGCGCCTGGGCGAGGGTGATGGTGCCGTAGCGGGTGAGCAAGGCGTCCCACCCCGAGAGGGCTCCCGGGACGGTGACGTCTTCGACCGTTTCCTCAGGCATCGAGCGATGGCCGCGTGCCAGCAGCGCCTCGCGCGTCATCAGGCTGCCGGCGCGGCCGCTCGCGTTCAGCGCGATCAGGCGGTGCTCCTTGGCCACCCAGACGAGCGCGAACATGTCGCCGCCGATGCCGGTCATCATCGGCTCGACGACGTTGAGGACGGCGGCGGCGGTCACGGCGGCATCGAACGCGTTGCCACCACGCTCGAGCACCGCGAGACCGGCGGCGGTGGCGAGCGGCTGGCTCGTGGCGATCATGCCGTGCGGGGCGTACACGGTCGAGCGGTGGGCCATGGTCGAGGGGCGCTGGGACTGGGCGAGCAGCGGGGAGGCGCTCGACACGGCCAGCACGAGCAGGGGAATGGAGTGCGTGGGAATCACGGGGTCGTCTTGCCTTCGAGGTAACGGGTGACGGCTTCGGCAGCGGCGCGGGTCGAGGTGGTGCCTCCAACGTCGGGCGTCCGCGCCCCGGCGGCAAGCGCCCCGCGCACAGCCCGCTCCAGCGCGCGGGCTGCGTCCGGGTGGCCCAGCTGCTCGAACATCAGGGCACCGGTGAGAATCGCCGCCATCGGGTTGGCGACGCCCTTGCCCTTGAGCGGCGGCGCGGAGCCGTGCACCGGCTCGAACAGGCCCGCACGGCCGGGATGGAGGTTCGCGCTGGCTGCGACGCCCAGCCCCCCCACGAGTCCCGCTCCCAGATCGGAGAGGATGTCGCCGTAGAGATTGTTGGTGACGATCACCTGGAACCGCTCCGGCTCGCGTACCATTTCCATCGCCAGCGCGTCGACGAAGCGGTGCTCGGTCTGGATGCCGGGGTATTCCGCCGCGACCGCTTTGAAGCGCTCCTGCCAGATGCGGTGGGCGGGCACGGCGTTCGACTTGTCGCTCATCGTGACGCGGGTCTTCCCGTGTGCCTTGGCCCATTCGAACGCGGCCCGGATGATGCGATCGACACCCTTCGCGGTGTTGACCTCTTCGGCGATGTATTCGTCGCCTGTGATGCGGCCCCGGCCGAGATAGACGCCTTCGGTGTTCTCCCGGAAGATGACGAAGTCGATTGGCCGCGTGGTCTTGAGCGGCGTGAGGTCGGGATGGAGCAGCTGGACCGGACGGAAATTGACGTAGAGATCGAGCCGGAACCGGAGCCCCAGCAGGATGTCGCGTGCATGCTCGTTGCCGGGGACGCGCGGGTCGCCGATGGCACCGAGGAAGATCGCGTCCACGTCGTCCCGCAGGTGGGCGAACGCGGCGTCGGGAAGCGTCTCACCGGTCGCGAGATAGTGGTCGGCGGAGTAGGGCAGCCGCTCCCAGTCGAGTCCGAAGCCCTCCGCCGCGGCGGCCCGCTCGAGCACCGGGATCGCGGCTTCGATCACCTCGGGGCCGATGCCGTCCCCCGCGATGACGGCGATGCTATGAGGCGTCATCGGTATTCGGTCGTCGGTCCTCGGTCAGTCCGGCACCGATTACCGACAACGGACGACCGAGAACCGCTTCTCATTCGAACCCTGTGGCGCGCCCGCAGCCGATGCAGTACGCCCAGCCCACGTCCACCTCGCTGCCGCACGCCGGGCACTTGAGCTCCCCCGAGGGCGGCTGCCCGCAGTGGGGACAGAAGTTGACCTTGCGGTTCGACGGCAGGGAGCCGCCGCAATAGGAGCACTGGGCGGCTGCGACGGTTTCGTCGTCTGCGTCGGCGAGCTCGAACGTCGGCTCCCGCTCTCCGGGAGTCGGGATCGTCGCGAGCCCGGCCGGGGGAATCGGATTCTCCGACGTCCAGCTGACCGGCTCTTCGTCTTCCTCGGCGAGCACCTCGTCCTGCGGGGCGGGCTCTGGCTCGGGGGGCGCATAGGCCGCGGGCCCCCCCCGCAGCACGCGCTCGGCCGCGAAGCGGTTCACCATCACGCGCGCGTCGGGGAAGTTCCGGAAGAACCCGGGATCCGGGTTCGTCGCGGTCACCTCGCGCTGCATGCCGTCACGGACGTCGGTGGGGTCGAGCTGGACGAACCCGCGCTCCCCGGCCAACAGCCGCAACACCGCCATCTCGTAGTCCTGGTGCGTTGCGACCTTCAACCGCGATCGGTTGGAGCGATACGGCACCAGCCGCTCGTACAGGTCCGCCGCGGGGAACGGGACCGCGATGCGGGCGTCCCGCGCCAACGCCTCGACGAGGCATTCGAACAGCCGGTCCAGCTCGTCAGACACCCGTGACCTCCTGCGCCATGGTCCTCACCCCCTGGCCCCCTCGCCGTTCCGGAGAGGGGGGACGATGCGCGTCTTGTCGTTCCCCTCTCCCGAAGGGAGAGGGGTCAGGGGTGAGGCCCGTCATTTGACGACGATCACGCCCTTCATGAACGGGTGCGGCGTGCAGTGGTACGCGAACGTCCCCGCGTGATCGAAGCGATGCACGAATGCGCCGCCCGGGTTGATTAACTCCGAGCCGGGTTCTCCGCCGTCGAACGTGATCGTGTGACCCAACGGGTCGGTGTTGTTCCAGCGTACCGCCTGGCCGGTCGTGATGACGATCGTGTCCGGGGGGAACTTCATCGCGTTGATCGTGATCGTCGCGCCGATCGGGGCACTCACGTCGCCGGCCACCGCGGCGGTGGCGCTCTTGTGGAACCAGGGACCGAAGCGCGACAGGTGCAGCGGGATGGTGAACTCGAACCCGTAGAGCTTCAATGGGCCGCCGATCGAGTTGCCCTGGATCGTGCTGGCCGACGCGTTGCTGATCTCGAAGGCGAACGTGTGCGGCGAGCTGGGAATGCCGACCTGGACGCCCACGCTCCAGGCGGCGCGAACGGTGGGACTCACGAACGAGCCCACGTCTGCCGAAAACGCGATGTATTGATTGAGCCGGGCGACAGCCCCGCCGGCGAACGCGGCGCGAGCGCCACCGGACGCACCCAGCGGCTTGCCCGCGAAGCGCGCCGCGCCCTCCACCGTGAGCGATCCGATGGTGTAATCGAGCCCCAGCTCGCCGTCGACGCTGTGCGCGAGCATGCTGTAAGCCGGGGTTACGGAGGCGTGCAGGCCCTCGGTCCCCTCGGCGCCACCGAACGCGCGCCACCGGGCGAAGACTTCCGTCTCGTTGGACGAGAGGGCGCCGCGGCCGACCCCGACCGGGGACTTCGTGGCGAACCAGGCGCCGATCGCGACGCGACGGGCGATGCCGGTCGCGAGGGTGAACGTCGGGAAATTGACCACGCCGTGGCCACCGGCGGCGGGCGCGACATAGAACCGGTGCAGGAAGTTGAATTGCACGACACCGGGGCTGGGCACCCAGGTGCCGCTCAGGTTCGGGGAGCGGAAGAGCAACGACTGGGCGGACAGCGGGGCGGCGAGGACGGCGAGAGCGCAAACGAGGATGCGGCGCATGGTCGGTCTCCCGAAGCGGGGGTTCGTGAATCTAGCCGAGTCTGTCTGCGACACAGCCGTCAGCGCCATTCCCGCACCCAGCGGTCGTAGAGCACCGGGGTGACGCCGCCCTGCTGGAGCACCTCGATCCCGGACGGGTCGCGATACGCCTTGCGGTAGAAGACGTGCGTGACCCCCGAGTTGATCATCAGCTTGGCGCACATCACGCACGGCGACGCACTCACGAACACGACCTTGTCGCGGACGCTGCCCGGCGCCTTCACGAGGGCGTTCATCTCGGAGTGAATGCAGCCGCAGCTGCCCGGCACGGCGCTGTCGCACCGGTTGGCGAGTCCCTTGGCATTGCCGTTGTAGCCGATCGCCAGGACGTTCTCCAACAGGTGATCGGTCACCACGGTGCCGACCTGGAGTCGCACGCAGGTCGAGCGCTTGGCGAGCTCCTCGGCCATGCGCATGTACACCTCGTACAGCGGTATGCGCTCGACCGGCGGCGGTTCGGCGCCGTCGGGCAGCAGATTCAGCCGGTGCGTGTTGGCGGCGACGCCGTCCTTAGGCAGGCTCATGAACCTCCCGGTCTGGATCGTAGAGCCCGAACTTGCCGCGGGCCTGCTGCTGCGCCAGCCAGGTATCGAAGCCGGACGCGACGAGGCCGTTGGAGCGCTCCTGTCGCTCGGCGGCCCGCTGCGCGAGGTAATTGGCGTATTCGTTCTTGGGATGGTCGTTGTGCCCCCGCACCCATCTCCAGGTCACGGCGTGGGCGGCCGTGACCTGGTCGAGCTTCTGCCACAGCTCGAGGTTCTCGATCGCTCCACCCTTCCGCTTCCACCCGCGCGCCTTCCAGCCGGGTAGCCACTCCTTCATCCCCTTCACCAGATACTCGGAATCGGACACGTAGGTGACCTGCGCATGGCGCCATTGCCGCCGGATCCACTCGAGCGAGGCGATGGCGCCCGCCAGCGCCATGCGGTTGTTGGTCGTCTGGGGGGAGCATTCGAAGAAATCCCAGCGTGCGACGCTGTCGCCCGCCGGGGCTTCCACGAGCGCGGCGTTGCCTCCAGGACTCGGCTTGGTGCGGTCGTTGCCGAGGCAGCTCTCGTCGGCGTGGACCAGGACCGGCGTGACGGCGTCTGAGGTGGGGGTGGGCATCAGGGCTGGATGGCGACCGGCAGGTCGGTGTGCAGCAGGATCTCCTCCGTATGCGAAGCGACGCTGGGGCGCCGCTCACCGGGTCCGCGCGGCACGTGGGCGCCGGCGAACAGCGCATCGGCGCGGATGGCCCGGACCACGCGGGCGATCACCTCGGCGGCGGAACCCTCCTCGAGATGCGTCTGGAACTGCACCCCGAGCAGCGACAGCTCGGCTTCGGCCTGCCCGGTCACCTGGATCCCTTCGTTGCGGTCGCGATAGGCGTGAATCACGTGCACGGTGGCTCCGGCGACGCTCGCGAACCGGGCCGCTAGATCGAGGGCACGGCGGTTGCGGCCGTCGAACGCCACGGCACAGGAGCGCATCGGAGACGCCACCCCGCCGCACACAATCACGGTCTGCTCGGCGAGGCGAATGAGCGATGCGGCGGTTCGGCCGAGCGCGCTCGGGCCGGCGCGCTCGGTGCGCAACCCGCGGCGGCCCACCAGAGCCGCATCGACCTCCTTCGCCAGCTCGGCCAGGATCAGGTCGGGCGACCCCTCCCGTTGCACCGCTTCGACTTCGAGTCCCGCCGCCGCGACGCGGAACCGCCCCCGCTCGAGCAGGACCGTCGCGGCCGCGACAGCTTCCGGATCGCCTTCGGCGACGACCGCGACGACGATCACCGAGCGGAACCGCAGCGCGAGCACGACTGCCTGCTCCAGCGCGGCGTCCCCCTGCGGACTCCCGTCGAGACCCACCAGCAGGCGCGTGAACATCAGGCCCCGCGCCGAATCATGGCAGCACCGCGAAGGTGTCTAGCTCGCGCAGCCGGAAGCTCAACAGCTCGCCCGTCATCGGCAGTCGGGCCAGCAACGTCTCGTCCCGGCTCTCGACCTCGAGCTCTTCCGCGACGACGACGTATTCGGTCCCGCGGCGCGACAGCGCCACCCTCCGCCGCTCGCGCACCGCGCGCTCCAGGGCATCCAGCGCGTCGGGGGTGAGAGAGCGGTATTCGGGGATCGCGCCCATGGGGGGAGATCTAACGGACGATTATCGTTCCCGCTTGCTCCGCGGTGACCCGCCCGATGACGGCGGCCGGCGCCAGCCCTTCCCGCGCCAGCGCTTCCTGCAGACGGCCGACGCGCTCGGCGGCCAGGGCAATCAGCAGCCCTCCGGACGTCTGGGCGTCGGCCAGCAGCAGCCGCTCCGGCTGCGCCAGCGCGTCGGGGAACCGGACCGCACCGGCGAGGCTGTCGAGATTGCGCTGGGTGCCACCCGGGACGGCGCCCCGGGCGAGCATCTCGCGCGTGTGCGGCAGCACGGGCACGCGCCCCGCCTCCAGCTCGGCCGCGACGCCGCTCGCGTCCAGCATGTTCCGCAGGTGCCCGAGCAGTCCGAAGCCCGTGACGTCGGTCGCGGCATGCACGCCGGTGGCGAGCATGGCGCGCGCCGCGCCGGCATTCAGGGTGGTCATGGACTCGACGGCGTCGACGAGCGCGGATGCCGGGAGCAGGTCGCGCTTCAGGGCGGTGGTGAGAATTCCTGTGCCGATCGGCTTGGTGAGGACGAGCGCGTCCTCGGGTCGCGCCCCGGCGATCGTGACCATGCGCTCGGGATGTACCTCGCCGATCACGACCATGCCGTACTTCGGCTCGGGGTCGTCCACCGAGTGACCGCCCACCACGAAGGCGCCGGCGGCGCGTGCCACGTCCGCTCCACCGCGCAGCACGTCGCCCAGCAGCTCCAGCGGCAGCCGCTCGCGCGGCCACCCGACCACGTTCAGGGCGAACAGCGGCGCCGCCCCCATCGCGTACACATCCGAGAACGCATTGGTCGCCGCGATACGGCCGAAGTCGTAGGCGTCGTCGACGATGGGCGTGAAGAAGTCCACGGTCGCCACCAGCGCCCGATCCGGCGCCACCTGGAACACGGCGGCGTCGTCCCGGCTCGCGGCATCGACCAGGATGCGCGGGTCCGACGGGAACGGCACGTGACGCAAGACCTGCGTCAGCTCGGATGGCCCGAGCTTGCAGGCTCAGCCAGCGCCGTGCGAAAACGCCGTGAGACGGATCGGTGTCATGGGAGGGGAAATATGGAGGGAACGGGGAAGGGGGACGAGGGAAGGGGGCGTTCCCCCTTCCCCCATCCCCCCTGCTCCGTCTTTGTGGCGCTAAGCTTCGCGTGCGATGAGCAACGCCCGTAGTCCGATCAGCGCCCGCTCCTCGTGGGCCGGGTTGTCGAAGCTGCCGTCGGGCCGTTGCGCCGCCAGCAGCGCGGGCACCGCCCGCTCGATCACCGCGCGCGCGGGTCGGATGCCCGCGAGCAGCAGCGACTCGAGCATGTGGAACAGATTCGCCTCGCCCCAGGTGCCGTCGGACTGCTGCGCGGCACCGACGCGCTCGACGCACGACTCGAGCCGGTCGTGATACGGGACCGGCGCCACGGCGACCACGCCCAACGCGCTCGCGGCCAGCTCGTCGTGGACGCTGGGCCACAGGCTGAGAACGCGCTCCAGACGGCGCAGCACGCGCGGTCGGGCATCCTGGCGCGCCCGCAGCAGCACCCGCAGGCCGAGGCACTCGGCGGCGAACGTGGCGCCCGCCTCGCTCGTCAGCACGGTGCCGTTGGGCAGCGCCAGGGGCGTCGGAGCCGGAGCGGGCGGCGGTGCCTCGAGGAACGTCAGCACCCAGGACACGAGACGCGACAGACTCCCCTGCAGCGCATCGAGGCCGAGATCCATCATCTCCCAGGCGGCCCAGGCGGTGGTGACGAGTGACCCGCCGATGGAACCGTCCATCTTGGTTCGGGCCCGGCGCTCGATGCAGAGCAGCTCGGCGAGCCGGTCATCTTCGGGTTTGGGAATGCCCAGCAGGCGTCGCGCGATGACGCCGGGGCGGGTGTCCAGGCCACCAAAGAAGGTCTCCAGGCGGACGATCGCCTGTTCCAGGGAAGTCGTCATGGGGCCTCCGCGAGAGAGGAGGGTGAATCAGGACCGTCGGAATACGGAATGGAGACGGGCGGCATGGGCTCGGGCAGGCCGCGCGATCTCCGCTGGCTAGTAGCCCTGGGTCGGGGAAAAGTTCCGTACCAATTTCAGCCCAGACGCCAGGCGAGCAACGCTCCCGCGCCGACATATCGCAGTACCGAAAAGACCACGGCGATGAACGGCGGGCGTGCACTCACGCCGGCGGCGAGGACCCCCACCAGCCCGAACAGCAGCCACCACTCACCGTGCCCGAGACTATCGAACCACAGGGATCCGAACAGCGTCACGAGCAGTGCCTCGACAGCGATCGCCAGCAGGGTGGCGGGCGTCGGTGCGGGACTCGCGGCGAGCCCGACCAACCGGTGGGCTCCCCATCCCGCGGCCCCGAGCCACGCGGCGACCGGCAGCCAGGCGAGCAGCAGCCGCCCGAGGGTCATGCGTTACGGGCTGGCCCGCCCGCGCCGCTCCGGCGGTACGTAGCCGGGCCCGCGCAGTCCGCGTCCCGGCCGGGCCGCCGTCAGCTGGCCGCGCTTCAGGACAGCCTGGCCGTTGACGAAGACGTATTCGATCCCCACCGAGGGCTGGTGCGGCTTGTCGAACGTGGCGCGGTCGCTCACGGTGGCCGGGTCGAACACGGTGATGTCGGCGAACATGCCCGGGCGCAGCAGGCCGCGGTCGTCGAGGCCGACGCGCTGCGCGGGGAGGGAGGTCATCTTGCGCACCGCGAACTCGAGCGGCATCAGATGGAGCTGCCGGACGTAGAGCCCGAGGATGCGGGTGAACGTGCCGTACGCGCGGGGATGTGTGTAGTCCGTGCCGAAGGGACCGTCGGGCGCGACGCCCCCCGCATCGCAGTCCACCGCGACCCACCAGGTCTTCAGGCCCGCCTGGACGTCATCCTCGCTCATCTCGAAATAGATGGCGCCGGTGCGGGCGTGGTCGGCGAGCACGATGTCGAACAGTGCCTCGATGGGGTCCTGGTGCCGTTCACGGGCGATATCGCCCAGTCGGCGGCCGTCGAGGTAATGCAGGGAATCCTGGAACGGCCCGGCGATCATCACACCGTCCGCTCCACCCGAATTCGTGTAGGGGTTCTCGTCACCGGCGCCGGTGAGCATTTCCATCCGCAGCCGGGCGCGGGTGGCGCGGTCGCGCACCCGGGCGAGGAGCGAGTCGACCCCGCCCGCGTGGGCCCACTGCGGCACGGAGGCGTCCAGCGAGGTCGCGGCGGCGACGTATGGATACTGGTCCGCCGTCACGTCGAGGCCCGCGGCCCGCGCCGAGTCGATCTTGGCGATCATGCGCGGCAGGCGCCCCCACTGCGGGCGTCCGCCCGCCTTGAAGTGCCAGATCTCCACGGGGATGTCGGCCGTCTGGCCGATGCGGAACGCCTCGTCCAGCGCTTCGTCTTCGTGGGCCGCCTCGTTGCGGATGTGGGAGGCGTAGATGCCCCCGTGGCGGCGGGCGGCGCGCGCCAGCCCGATGAGCTCTTCGGTGGGAGCGTAGATCGCGGGCGCGTAGAGCAGGGAGGTGGACACGCCGAGCGCTCCCTGTTCCATCATCGTGTCCACGAGCGCTTCCATCTGCGCCTGCTCGGGTCCGGTCGGCGGCCGGTTGTCGAACCCGATCACCGCCATCCGGACCTGGGTCGCGCCCACGAACGTCGCGATGTTCACCGTCGAACCGGTCCGGGCGAGCCGGGCGAAGTAGCCGTCCAGGTCTCGCCAGTCTTCGCTGAACGAGTACTTCTTCATGAACTCCGAGTCGAGCGCCACGAGACGGTCCGTGAGCGGAGCGACCGAGCCGCCCTCGCCGGTCACTTCGGTGGTGATCCCCTGGGTGATCTTCGAGAGGACACGGTTGTCGATCAGCGCGCTGACCTCCGATTGCCCCAGCATGTCAATGAACCCGGGAGCCACCACCAAGCCCGAGACGTCGAGGGTCTCGCGCGCCGCGAGGCCCGACAGCCGGCCCATCGCCGCGATGCGGTCGCCGCGAATGGCGACGTCGCCCCGCCACCGCGGATTGCCGCTGCCGTCCACCACCCATCCGCCCTTCAGCAGGACGTCATAGACCGCCCCCGAGGGCGGCGCGGCGTTGCTGGCGGGACGCTCGCACGCTATGCCGAGCGCCAGGGAGGCCAGCGCGAGGCGTGTCACTTGCGCCATTCGGCCCTCAGGGAATCAGGACGGATTTGCCGGCCGCGGACCATCACCCAGGCGATGTCGCGGGTGGCGGTGATGTCCTCCGCCGGGTTGCGGTTCAGGACGACCAGGTCGGCGACTTTCCCCGGCGCCAGCATTCCGAGCGAGTCCGCGGCCAGGACCTCGGCCCCATATCGGGTGGCGGTGGTGAGGGCGTCGAGCGGCGTGAGGCCGGCGTTCACGAGCAACACGAGCTCCTCGTGCAGCGCGGCGCCGGGCACGAGCAGCGGGTTCGCCGCGTCGGTCCCGGCGGCCACGAGCCCGCCCGCCGCCCGGAACTCACGCACGAACAGGTCCTGGCGCGCCCGGCCGCGACGGAATGCGGCGAGCTCGGCGGCACGCCAGCCGGCGTGCTGGAGTAGGGCGGCCACCGCGCGGACCCGATTGCCGGTATCGGCCGGCACGTCCGTCATGCCGAGGCGCTGCAACAACGCCGGGTCGTCGAGATGGGCGAACGTCTCGTGCTCCACCAGCGTCGGGACGATCGCCACGTGTGTGGCGGCGAGCGCGCGCGCCACTCGGACCACGGCGGCGGAATCGAGCGCCCCCCAGGTCGCTTCTTCCATCGTCAGGCCGGCGAAGAAGAGGTCGTTGGCCCGGACGAACGGCGTGGGATCGTTGGCCGCGGACTCGACGACCCCGGCGAGCTGCTCCAACGACGCGACGCCCGCGCGGGCCGCGCCGAGCGCGTCGATCTTGCCGGGGCGGATGGCGACCCGCAGCCGGAGCGTGCCGGCTTCGTCCACGATCGCCCGCAACAGATCGGGCGTGATCTTCGTGTAGACCGTCACGAAGTCCGCACCGGCCACGGCGCGCTGGTCCACCGCCTGGCGCGCTTCCTCATCGCCGGCGACGGCGGTGGCGCCCGGTAGCGTGGCGGCCATGCCGTCGATCGCCGGGCCCGCGGTGAACATGCGCGGCCCGATCACCGACCCCAGGTCGATGTCCTTCTTGATGGCGTACCCGGAGTCGCTCGGCGAATGCGTGTCCCGCACGGTGGTCACACCCCAGGCGAGGTAGCGGGGCAGGGCCCACCGTTCCACGGCGGCGTGCGAATCGATCAGGCCGGGAATGATCGTCTTGCCGACCAGATCGATGCGCTGGGCGCCGCGGGGGACCTTGATCTCGTTGACCTGGGCGACCGCCTTGATCGCGCCATCCTTGATGAGGATCAAGGCATCGGTCTTGGGGGGACCGCCCGAGCCGTCGATCAGGGTGGCGCCCTCGAGGGCGATCATGCCCTTGCCGGGCGAGGTACAGGCTGCGGCAAGCGCCGCCGCGGCGGCCAACAGGACGGCCGGGCGGCGCCCGAGAACCATCACGGTCTGGGATCCGCCGACGTGTGGTCGTGCAGGATCAGCCAGCGGTCGCCCCGCCTCTGCAGGATCAGGGTGAAGGGCCCGCTCGCCACCAGCGAGTCACCACGGTGCAGCTCGAAGCGCGCGGTCGCGAAGGCGAGGTCCATCGTGAGGGGCTGCACACGGATTTCGACGAACGAGAGCGAGTCACGGCTCTTGCCCGGCGCGAAGTAGGTGGCCTTGTAGTGATCGTACAGGGGCTGCCAGCCGTACTGGACGTGGCCGCCCGTGACGTAGCTGACCGTCGAGTCCTTCGCGTAGTCGCTCATGAAACCGTCGAGATCACCGCGGTTCCAATCGCCGGCCGAGCGCGCGAGCGCCGCCGGGATCTCCCGGGCCGGATCCCCGGTCGAGACCTTGGGCGCCGCGCAGGCGGCGGCGAGCGCCGCAACGCACCATGTGACACGCACTCCACACCTCTTCGTTCGCTGGCCGCCAGAACGTACCTTGCCGCATGCCCGATGCAACCCCGGAGCTCTTGGGGCTCGTGAAGACGGTCGTGTATGGACCGGTGCATTCACGCCGGCTCGGGACGAGCCTCGGTGTGAACCTGCTCCCGGCACGGTCCAAGGTGTGCAACTTCGACTGTCCCTACTGCGAGTGCGGGCTCAACACCGGGAAGGCCGAGCAGACCCGGTGGCCGTCCCCCGACGAGGTGGGGCACGCGTTGCGGCGTGCCCTGGAGCGGTCGCCGGAGGCTCCGGCATGGATCACGTTGTCCGGAAGCGGGGAGCCCACCCTGCACCCACGCTTCGCCGTCGCGGTAGACCGGGTGCTGGCCGCACGCGACGCAATCGCGCCGCGGACGCGCGTCGGCGTGCTCTCCAACGGAGTCCTCGCCGGTACCCCCGCGATCCGCGAGGCGCTGCTGCGGCTCGATGCGCGCTTCATGAAGCTCGATCCCGGCCCGCCCGAGCTGGTCAACGCCGCGGCGATCGACCTGGGAACCGTGGCGGACTCGTACCGGGCCCTGCGGCCCGTGACGGTGCAGGCGATGGTGGCGCGGGGACCAGGGTGGGACGGCGCCAGCGAGGCGAGCCTCGCCGCGTGGCTGCCGCTGCTCGGTCGTGCCGAGCCGGTGGCGGTGCAGCTCTACTCGATCGCGCGGACCCCGGCGGATGCGCGGGTCACGAACGTGACGCGGGAGCGCCTCCTCGAGATGGCCGCAGCCATCCGGGAAGCGCTCCCGCGCACGATCGTCGAAGTGTTCTAGCGGTTGCTAACGCCGCCGGCGGCGCGTCGCTTTGCGCTTCGCCCGCGCCGGCTTCCGGGCCTTGGCGCGCTTCGCCTTCCGGGCCGGTTTCTTCTTCTTCTTGGCCGCTTTCCGCTTCGCCTTCGGGCGGGCGGCTTTCTTCTTCTTCTTTGCAGCCGCCTTCCTCGGCTTCGGCGGCGCCATCTCTTCACCCATCATGGGCTCGTGCATCATCGGTGCGGGCTCCGGGGCCATCGAGGGCTCCGGCGGGAACATCGGCTCCATCATCCCGGGGCCGCCCATTCCCGTGAGATCACTCGTCGCGAACATCTATCTCCTCCGCTGGTTGTGGCCGCTGGGGGCCTATAGCTTACCCGGCTAACTCCCCGACGCAAGTGAGTGCATGCGCCAGCTCCTCGGAGCTTTTTTCATCTTCCCGACGCTGCTTGCCGCACAAATCCGCTCTGACTCCGGCGCCGCCACCGCCCAGTCGCCGATCTCGTTGCCGTGGCGACGCTTCGACGTCACCCTCACGGGGCCCGTCCGCGGGTCCGGTTACGTCAGCGCGATCGGCCGGCGCTCCGCCTTGATCGGCACCGATGCCGGCAGCTTCGAAGCCTGGACCTGGCCCCTCAAATTGTTGCACGACTTCACGCTCGCCTTCAAGACCCCGCTCTACGACCAGCCCATCCCGGGCAAGGACATCGCCCGCCGCGTGGAAATCTCGCCGGCCGGCGCGACGATCGTCTACACCCACTCGGCCTTCACGGTCACGGAACGCCTGTTCGCGCCGCTCGATCAGCCCGCGATCGTGGTCGTCCTCGAAGTGGACGCCGTACGGCCGATCGAAATCATCGCCCGCTTCCGCCCCGACCTCCAGCTGGCCTGGCCGGCCGGGCTCGGGGGTCAGTACGTGGCCTGGGACGATGCCGAACGGGCGTTCGTTCTATCAGAAAGCCGGCGCCAGGTGAACGGGTTCTTCGGGTCCCCGGCGGCGACCTGGGCCACGAACAACCCCTCTCACATGCTGGCCGATGCCGCGAGCGAGCTGCACATCGCCGTGGGCGATCAGGGGCCCGTCGCGATGCCGCGCCCCGGCGAGCCCGCCGGACGGCTGACCCGGGTGCACGCGGCGGGCATTCCATTGGTGATGGTAGGAGCCATCGCCCCACGGGACAGCGTGCGCGCGATTTACCGCCATGTGCTGGGACATGTGGCCGAGCTGTATGCCGCCCGCGCCGCGCACGCCCAGGAGGTGCTCGACTCGACCATCGTCTTCGATTCTCCCGATTCCACGCTCGACCTGGCGGTGCGCTGGGCCAGCCTCAACCTCGACGAGGCGATGGTCTGCAACCCCGACCTGGGTTGCGGTCTCGTGGCGGGTTACGGACCGAGCGGGTCCACGAGCACGCGGCCGGGGTTCGGGTGGTTCTTCGGGGGGGACGCTTCGATCAATTCGCTCGCCATGAGCTCCGTCGGGCTGTGGCCGGTGGCCCGCGACGGGTTGGCGTTCTTCGCCGGGTACCAGGGCAGGACGGCGCCCAACGTCGGCAAGATCCCGCACGAGATCTCCCAGGCTGCCGCGCGCATCCGCTGGTTCGACGACTACCCCTATGCGTTCTATCACGGTGACACGACGCCGTTCTGGATCCTCGCGGTCGCGGAGTACTGGCGAGCCTCGGGTGACTCGGCGACGGTCCGGCGTCTTTGGCCCAACCTGAAGCGCGCCTACGACTGGGCGAAGTCCACGGACGCCGATGGGGACGGGCTGATGGACAACGCCAAGGCCGGCGCCGGTGCGATCGAAGTCGGCGACCTGCAGCAGGGCCTGCAGTCCGATGTCTATATGTCCGCCGTCTGGGTACGGGCACTCGAAGCGTTTCCCCAGATCGCCGAGCTCGCGGGTGACCGGAGCGCCGCGGCGGAAGCCCGGCGGCTGGCGGAGCGCGCCGGGACTTCGTTGCGGGAGAAGCTGTGGCTCCCCGAGGACCGGCGCTACGCCTTCGCGTTGCTCGAAGGCGGCAGCCGCTCCAACGAATTGACGGTGTGGCCCGCCACCGGACTCGCCTTCGGCCTGTTCGACGAGCCGCGGGGGGAAGCGACGGCCGCGTCGCTGGCCCGTGCGGCGATCACGACCGACTGGGGCGCGCGCACCCTGGGTTCCACGTCCGCGCTGTTCGATCCGCTGCACTACAACAACGGCACCGTGTGGCCGTTCGTCACTGGGTTCGACGCCTGGGGGCTGTTCCGCTATCACAACGCGCCGATGGGGTTCGCCGCGACGATGGCGGTGGCGCGCACCACCTTCCTCTGGGGTCTGGGGGCGAATCCGGAGGTGTTCTCCGGCAGTTCGTTCGAGCCGCTCGAGACCGCGGTGCCGCAGCAGTTCTTCGCGACCTCCATGCTGCTCACGCCGCTGGTGCGGGGACTGGTCGGGTGGGAGGGCGACGCGCCGGACCACCGGGTGAGCCTCACCCCGCACCTGCCGCCCCAGTGGGACGCGCTCACCGTGGAGCGGCTCCCGGTCGCCACGGGGCGATATACGGTGCGATTCGCCCGCACCGACACGACGCTGACGACGGAGCTGACCCGTACCGGGGGCGCGGGCGTCGATACCCTGGTCTTCTCCCCCGCGCTGCCACTCGGCGCCGAGGTGCGGGATGTGCGCGCGAACGGCCGCCCCCTCAACTGCGGCGCGCGGTCTACCGGCGCGGACGAGCACGTGGACTGCCGTCTGCCGCTCGGGGAGCGGCTGGCGGTGGTGGTCCGTCACTCACCGGGGTGGGCGGTGCTGCTGCCGTCGCCGGCGCCCGAGCGGGGCGCGCGCTCGCGCAACATGAAGATCGTCTCCCAGCGCCTGGCCGGTGACACCCTCGAGTTGCGGCTGGAAGGGCTGGCGGGGCAGACGTATCGGATGGTCATCCGCACTCCGCTGGGCGAACGGTCGGTCGCGGTCAGCTTTCCGGACAGCGGCGATGCCGTGGACGGGTATCACGCGAGCGTCGTCCGGGTTACGGCGCAGCCCTGAGAAGTTAGATTAGCGCTGCCCATGACCACCCGCGTGCCCGTCCATTCGCTCGCCGCACTGCTCCTCGCCGTGGCCGGCGCTCCGCTCGCGGCTCAAATCGTCGCTGAAGTCCAGGTCGCTCCCCCGTCGATATCGATCAAGGTCGGCGAGCGCTACGGCCTGCTCGCGACCGCCTACGACCGGCTCGGGAATGTCCTGCCCGCGGCGAAGGTGATCTGGACCTCGAACAACGTGCAGGTGGCGCGGGTGGACAACACCGGAACGGTCGTCGGCGTCGCGCCGGGCGTGGCGATCGTCGAAGCGCGCGCGGGGCAGCGCCGCGGCCAGGCGGCGGTGCAGGTGGCGGCCGCGGCCCCGGCGGCCGGAACCGGCGCAGCGGCAGCGGCACCCGCCGGTGCGGGCGCGACCGATCCGTTCGCAGGACAGCCGCCCGGCACCGGCCCGGCGACCGTGCTGCGGATCGATCCGCCGTCGGTGTACCTGCTTCCATCGGAGAACACGCGGGTCTCGCCGCGTGCGTTGCGTGAGGACGGGGCGCCCGCCGCTCCGGTGCAGGTCGCCTGGAAATCGCTGCGCGAGGATATCGCCAGCGTGGACCAGAACGGCATCGTCGTGGCGCTCGCCCCGGGGCAGGGCACGGTGCAGATGACCGGGCCCGGCGGCCTCACCGCCACCGCGCCGGTCGTCGTGCAGCAGGCCGACTACGCGATTCAGGAGGGCACGGCCCTCACGCTCGCGCCCGGTGAGGTCGATACGCTCCACGTCGTCGTCCCGACGCAGGAAAACCGCCTCGTGAACCCGATCGCGCTGACGTGGGCGTCGAGCGATCAGGGTGTGGCGCAGGTGAGCCTGACCGGTGTCGTGAAAGCCGTCGGGTCGGGCAAGGCGACCCTCACCGTCACGGGGTTGCTGCAGCAGAAGACCGTGGAGGTGTTGGTGCATCGCGCGGTGGAGCTGCTCGCGGTGCGGCCCGGGACGAGGGCCGACGTCGAGGTGCCGCTCACGGCGACGGTCAAGTTCACGGCCTCCGCCCTCGCGGCGGACAGCTCCCCGGTGCCGGAAGCGCTCCTCGCCTGGAGCGTGGCCGACACCGGCATCGCCGCGTTCGACGCCGCGACGCTGACCCTCAGCGGACGTCGCGTCGGCCGCACCCAGCTCAACCTGCGCGGGCCGGGTCCCAATCCGCTGCGCGCCGCCTGGAACGTGAGCGTGATCGCGGGCTCGGTGAAGCTCCCCTTCGCGCGCCTCGGTCTCGCCGTGAACGCGCGCACCGCGCTCAAGGCGAGCTTCACCGACGACACCGGGGCGGTGCTCGGCCCGGCGAGTGGCCTGGCCTGGAGCTCGGACGCGTCGTCGATCGCCACCGTTTCCGAGGATGGGGCGGTCACGGGAGCGGGGTACGGACGTGCCCGCGTCACGGCGACGGCTCCCGGCGGGAAGTCTGCGTCCCTTGAGATCTTCGTCGAGGACGAGCTGCTGCTCGCCAGCTCCCGCGGCGGCGCCATGCGGCTCTACTGGCTCGACCGCTCGAACCTCGCCGGGCTGCGGCGTGCGTCCAGCGATACCGGCGCGGCGACCGATCCCGCGATTTCGCCGGACGGCTCGCGCATCGCCTTCGTGTCCACGCGGGACGGCAACCCCGAGGTCTATGTCATGGACGCGGACGGGTCGAACCCGACCCGCGTCACGAACGATCCCCAGGCGGATGGCCGGCCGGTGTTCACCGCCGACGGCAGCGGGCTCGTCTTTCAATCACTCCGCTCGGGGAAGGCGCAGATCTACACGGCCGCCACCGACGGCAGCGGAACGAAGGCCCTCACCACGGACTCGGTCAACCAGACGCCCACGGTGTCTCCCGACGGGGCGACGATCGCGTTCGCGTCGGTGCGCAACAAGAGCTACGACATCTGGTTGATGAGTCGCGACGGATCGAACCAGCGCGCCTTCACCAAGACCCCGCAGCAAAACGAGAGCGAGCCGCATTTCCTGCGGGACGGCAGCCTGGCGTATATCGTGGAGCGCAAAGAGGCGAACCGCATGGTCCGCATGGTGGTCAAGGCCGATCTCGCCACCGGCGCCATCACGCCCCTGACCGGCACCGACCTGCCGATCGCGAGCTTCGCGTTCTCGCCCAGCGGGGACCTCATCGCGCTCGTCGTCCCGAGCGATCCCAACAACCGACGCAACCCGCTGTACCGCGTCTATCTGCAGACGGTGGGCGGCGGCACGCCGACACCCATTCCGGCGGGGCCGACCGAGCAAATGGTCGCGCCGACCTTCCTCCCATAAGAGCGTTCGTCCTCAACGCCGTCGGGGGGCTGGACCATACCGCCCTGACGGACGTGCCCGATGCGCCCCCGCCAGGTCCCGGCGAAGTGCGCATCGCGCTGCGGGCCGCCGCGCTGAACCACCTCGACTTGTTCGTAGTGGAGGGTCTCCCCGGTCTGCCGCAGCAGTTCCCGCACATCCTCGGCTCGGATGGGGCCGGAGTGATCTCGCAGGTGGGCAGCGGCGTTTCGAGCGTGCAGCCGGGAGACCGGGTGCTGATCAATCCGGGCATCTCGGACTACACGTGCGAGTTCTGTCGCGCCGGCGAGCATAGTCTCTGCGTCCGCTATGGCATCCTCGGGGAACACCTGCCGGGCACGCTGGCCGAGTTCATCACGGTCCCGGTACACAACGTTCAGCCAATGCCGGCGCTCGAGCCACCGCTCACGTGGGGTGAGGCGGCGGGATTCTCCCTCGTCACCCTCACCGCCTGGCGCATGGTGATGACGCGCGCACAGGTCAAGCCGGGCGAATGGGTGCTGGTCTGGGGGATCGGGGGCGGGGTATCGCTCACGGCGCTGCGGATCGCCAAACTCGCCGGCGCGCGTGTCATCGCGACGTCATCGAGCGACGCGAAACTGGAGCGCGCGCGCGCCCTGGGGGCCGACGTGGTCCTGAACCACGTCACTCAGAAGATCACGGCCGAGGTCCGAGCGGTGACTGGCAAACGGGGCGTCGACGTAGTGGTCGAGAACGTGGGGGAGGCGACCTGGGGGGACTCGTTGCGCTGTCTCGCCAAGGGCGGCCGCATCGTCACGTGCGGCGGGACGAGCGGGCCGAAGCTCGTGACCGATGTGCGGCCGCTCTTCTGGCATCAATTCACGATCCTCGGCTCGACGATGGGAAATGCGGCGGAGTACCGGGAGATCGTGCGTCAGCTGGGGGAGGGCCAGTTGCGCCCTATCATGGACTCGACCTACCCATTCGCGCGGGCGCGTGAGGCGTTCGAGCGCCTGGCGAGCGGGGCGCAACACGGAAAGATCGCGGTGCAGATCGCGGACTAGGGGGATGCGCCGGGCTCGGAGGTCGGCACGAACGCCACCGCTTCGCTGACTGCTGCAGAACGGCGTCCGCGCCAAGCCCCGGTCATCGTGAACGCAATCTGTGGGGCGACCATCAACTGACAATCAATCGCGGGATCTACTCCGACCGGGGGAGGGAAAGCGCTGACCGGACGGTGTTGCGTTCGCCACCCTAAGTGGTTACTTTGCAGTTACTTAGGTCATTTCTAGAGCTCACCCGGACCGTCCCAATTGACGGCAGAACGCTGAAAGCCGACTGCGCGCTATGACTGCACCAAACGCGAGAGAACGCATCCTGCCGCGCCTCATCGAGGACGAGCTCAAGGAGTCGTTCCTCGACTATTCGATGAGCGTCATCGTGCAGCGCGCGCTGCCCGACGTGCGCGACGGCCTGAAGCCGGTGCACCGCCGCATCCTGTACGCCATGAACGAGCTCGGCCTGTTGCCGGGCCGCCCGTACAAGAAGAGCGCGACGGTGGTCGGCGACGTGCTGGGTAAGTACCACCCGCACGGCGACATCGCGGTGTACGACTCGCTGGTCCGGATGGTCCAGGATTTCTCGCTGCGCTACCCACTGATCGACGGCCAGGGGAACTTCGGCTCGGTGGACGGCGACGCCGCCGCGGCCTACCGCTACACGGAAGCCCGCCTGTCGCGCATCGCGCTGACGATGCTCGAGGACATCGACAAGAACACCGTCGATTTCGTCCCGAACTTCGACGACCGGCTGCAGGAGCCGACGGTGCTGCCGGCGCGACTCCCGAACCTCATCGTGAACGGCTCCGCCGGCATCGCGGTGGGCATGGCGACCAATATCCCGCCCCACAATCTGGGCGAGGTGGTCGCCGCGATCGTCCATCTCGTGGATCACCCCGACGCGACGGTGAAGGACCTCCGGAAATTCATCAAGGGCCCGGATTTCCCGACTGCGGGCATCATCTACGGACGCGAGGGGATCAAGGAGTGCTACGAGAAGGGCCGCGGCCGGATGATCGTGCGGGCCCGCGCGGTCATCGAGGAAAGGGAGTCCACCGGCAAGCAGCAGATCGTCATCGCGGAGCTGCCCTACCAGGTCAACAAGGCGAACCTGATCGCGAACATCGCGCAGCTCGTCAACGACAAGAAGATCGAGGGCATCTCGGACATCCGCGACGAATCCGACCGCGAGGGCATGCGCGTCGTGATCGAGCTGAAGCGCGAAGCGATTCCCGGGGTGGTGCTGAACCAGCTGTACAAGCACACCGCGATGCAGACCACCTTCGGCGCGATCATGCTGGCCCTGGTCGACGGCGTGCCGAAGGAAATGGACCTGCGGGAGCTGCTGCATCACTTCATCGAGCACCGGCACACCGTCATCGTGCGCCGCACCGAGTTCGATCTGAAGCGCGCGCAGGACCGCGAGCACATCCTCGAAGGCCTGAAGATCGCGGTCGACCACATTGACGAAGTTGTCCGCATCATCCGCAAGGCGAAGGACGTGCCGTCGGCCGACGCGGCCCTGCGCAAGCGCTTCAAGCTCTCCGAGCGCCAGTCGGCGGAAATCCTGAACATGCGGCTGGCCCGGCTCACCGCCCTCGAGATCACGAAGCTCGAGGAGGAGCTGCGCGAAGTCCGCAAGTTCATCAAGGAATGCAAGGAGCTGCTCGCCTCCAAGCCACGACGACTGAAGATCCTGAAGGAGGAGCTCACCGAGCTGGCGCACGGGTTCGGCGACGAGCGCCGCACCGAGATCGTCGCCGACCAGGGCGAGTTCTCCATCGAGGACCTGATCGCCGAGGAGGACATGGTGATCACGGTCTCGCACGGGGGCTACATCAAGCGGCTCCCCACGTCGTCCTACCGGCGGCAGCGGCGCGGCGGGCGCGGGGTGACGGCGGCCCATACCAAGGAAGATGACTGGCTGGAGCACCTGTTCATCGCATCGACCCACGACTACGTGATGTTCTTCACGCAGAGCGGGCAGTGCTACTGGCTGAAAGTGCACGAGATCCCGCAGGCGGCCCGCGCGGCCCGCGGCAAGCCGATTTTGAGCTGCGTCGCGATCAAGCCCGACGAGCGTGTCGCCGCGCTCGTGCCGGTGCGCGAGTTCTCGGAGGATCAGTTCCTGTTCTTCGCCACGCGGGAAGGGGTGGTCAAGAAGACCCGATTGTCGGAGTTCGGCAACCCGCGCTCGTCGGGGATCCGCGCGATCAACATCGAGAAGGGCGACGAGCTGATCGACGTGCAGGTCACCGACGGCAAGAACGACATCGTGCTCGCCACCCGCCACGGCATGAGCATCCGCTTCCACGAGCAGGATGTGCGCGACATGGGACGCACGGCGACCGGGGTGTGGGGGATCGCGCTCGACAAGAAGGACAAAGTGATCGACGTGGTGATCATCCGTCGCTCCTCCACCCTCCTCGTGGTCACCGAAAAGGGGATGGGGAAGCGCTCCGAGCTCGATGAGTACCGCATCCAGCACCGCGGCGGCCGCGGCATCATCACGCTCAAGCGCAGCGACAAGACCGGGGACATCATCGCGCTCAAAGAGGTGCTCCCCGACGACGAGCTGATGATGATCACCAAGAAGGGGATCGTCATTCGCGTGCCGGTCGAGGGCATCCGCATCTCCGGCCGCAACACCCAGGGGGTGAAGGTGATGAACCTCACCCCGGGCGATCTGGTCGTGGATGTCGCGCGCATCGTCAAGGAAGACGATGAGACCGAGGGCGACGAGGACGACGAGGGATCCCCGCCGCCGGCCGCCAAGGGGGGCGGCGCGCCGCCTCGCCGTCCCGCCGAGAAGCCCGCCGGCAAGAAGAAAAAGACGAAGTAGCGTGATCGCCGACATCGCGGACCGGGAGGTCGCCGAGGCGGCCCGGGCCCTGGAGGGCGTCGCCGTGCGTACGCCGCTCCAGTGGGTCGAGCCGCTCGACGCGTGGCTCAAGCTCGAGAGCCGGCAGCCGATGGGCGCGTTCAAGATTCGCGGCGCCTACAACGCGATCCGCAAGCTGAGCGAGGCGGCCCGCGCGCGCGGCGTGATCACCTTCTCCTCGGGCAATCACGGCCAGGCCGTGGCCTACGCGGCGAAGCGCTTCGGCGTCCGCGCGGTGATCGTCATGCCCGAGACGGCGCCGGCGGTGAAAGTCGAAGGGGTGAAGCGCTGGGGGGGCGAGGTCATCTTCGCCGGCCGCACCTCCGAAGACCGGCGGGTGGCCGCGCTCGAGATCGCCGGGCGCGACCGGCTCGCCGTGATCCCGCCTTTCGACCATCCCGACATCATCGCCGGCCAGGCCACCGTCGGAGTCGAGATCGCCGAAGATCTACCCGACGTGGCGACCGTCGTCGTCCCGGTCGGCGGGGGCGGGCTCATCTCCGGGGTGGCGCGCGGGCTCGCCGCGGCCGGGAGCCGGGCGCGCATCGTGGGCGTGGAGCCCGCCGGCGCGCCCAAGCTCTCCCGCTCCCTCCAGGCCGGCCGCCCGGTGACGCTGGAGCGCACCGCGAGCATCGCCGACGGGCTCATCACGCTTTCGGTCGGCGAACTCCCCTTCGAGGTGCTGCAGCAACACAAGGACCGGCTGGCCGGCGTCGTCACCGTCACCGACGACGCCATCAAAGAGGCGGTGTTCTTCCTGCATCAGAGCTGCGGGCTCGCCATCGAACCCTCCGGGGCCGCCACGACCGCCGCGTTGCGCGCCGGCCTGCTCGAGCAGTATCGCCGGCCGCCCGTGGTCCTGGTCGTGAGCGGTGGCAACGTCGATCCGGCGCTGCTCGAGGACCGGCGCCGCGTATGAGCGACGTGCCCGCCGTCGCGCCCGGCCGGTCCTCCGGCGCCGCCGCCGTCCCCAAGATCCTCCTGGCCGACGACGACGAATCGCTGGTCCGCACGCTCAGCTACATCCTCAAGGAGAAGGGCTACGACGTCGTGGTGAGCCCCGGCGGCGAGAACCTGATCGCGCTCGTGGCCGAGGAGAAGCCGCAGCTGCTCCTGCTCGACATCATGATGCCCAAGGTGGACGGGCTGGCGCTGCTGGAGCAGCTGAAGGAGGACCAGCGCTTCCGGGACCTCCCCGTCCTGATGATCTCGTCGATGCCCCCCGAAGAGGCGGCGGTCAAGTCGCTCGGTCTCGGGGCCGCCGATTTCATTCCCAAGCCGTTCAAGGTCAAGGAGCTGTTCGCTCGCATCGAAGCGCAGCTGCGGCTCGGCCGGGCCCTGGCGCAGGCGCGCGACGAAGCCCGCAGCCGCCTCGCCATGGTGGAGATCCTCCACGAGATCACCGATTCGCTCAAGCCGGACGAGATCTACCACATCCTGGTGCGGCGGGTGGCCCGGGTGCTCAACATCTCGAAGTGCTCCATCGTGCTCGGCGCCTCGGGCGACCACCTGGGCGTGGTCGTGGCGTCGTTCGAGAATCCGATGCTGCGCAATCTCGAGATCGAGCTGTCGCGCTACCCGGAAATCGAGCGGGCGCTGAGCAGCGGGCGCCCCGTGCTGGTAGCGGACGTCGGACAGGATCCGTTGTACGAGGCGGAGCGCCACCGCTGGCAGGCCGAGGGCGTCGTCGTCCCCACCCGCTCGGCGGTCGCCGTGCCGTTCAACATGAAGGACCGCCAGGTGGGCGTGTTCTTTCTGCGCACCACGGAGGTGGACGCCCCGCTCACGCCGGCGGATGCCCAGTTCGCGGAGTCGGTCATCGGGGCCGCGGTCGCGGCGATCGAGAAGGCGTACGATTTCGAGACGGCGGTGCTCGACAAGCGGCGCTTCGAGCAGCTCGCGTCCACCGACGCCTTGACGGGGACGCTGAACCGTCGCGCCTTGGCCGAGACGCTCGCGGCCGAGCTGGATCGGGCCCGCCGCTACAACCTCTATCTCAGCATCATGCTGGCGGACCTCGACCGGTTCAAGCAGGTCAACGACCGGCGCGGCCATCTGGCGGGCGACGCGGTGTTGCGGCAAGTTGGGGAGTTGCTGCGGCACGAGGCCCGGTCCGTGGACATCGTCGCGCGCTACGGCGGCGAAGAATTCGTCGTCGTGATGCCCGAGACCACGGTGCGTGGCGCCATGGTGTTCGCCGAGCGCGTGCGCAGCAAGATCGCCGGGCGCGACTTCGCCCCGGTCGGTGAAGAGCCGCTGCAGCTGACGGTGAGTATCGGGCTCGCGGGCTTCCCCAATGAGCGCGTCACCAGCGCCGATAGTTTCGTCGCGCTGGCCGACCAGGCCCTCTACCGTGCGAAGGACGAAGGCCGCAACCGGGTACGCGAATGAGTCAGCGCCGCTGTCCGAAGTGCAAAACCGTCTACTCCGACGCCGCCCGCTTCTGCCCCAAGGACGGCTCCATGCTGGTGGACGTCCAGGGCGCCCCGCCGATGGCGACGCCCAAGACGCCGGTCGGAGGCAGCGCCAGCGCCACCTCGGTGCGAACGCCGCCGCTCAAGCCGCCGCCCAGCCTGGACCGCGCCTCGACGCTGTCCAACCAGCTGCTCGACGCCCGCTATCAGGTGCTCAAGAAACTCGGCGAGGGGGGCATGTCCTACGTGTACCTCGCCAAAGAGATCTCCAGCGACCAGGAAGTGGCGATCAAGGTCCTCTCGCCCAAACTGGCCAGCGACAAGAGCTCGGTGGAGCGGCTGCGGCGGGAAGCCGGTCTCGCGATGCGGCTCGATCACCCCAACGTCTGCCGCATTCTCCGGCTCGGGGAATCGGAGGACGGCCTCATCTACCTGGTCATGCCGTTCCTCCATGGAGAGCTGCTCTCCGACCGTGAGGTCCGGGGCGGCCCCATGGATCTCGCGGCCGGGCTGTCGATCCTGCGCCAGGTGTGCGCGGGCCTGCATCACGCCCACGAGCTCCAGATCGTGCATCGCGACCTGAAGCCCGAGAACATCATGCTCGTCCCCAATGAAGACGGCTCGGACCGCGCGGTGGTCATGGACTTCGGCCTCGCCAAGGAGCGTCGCGCCGACCCCTCCATCGCCAAGCTCACGGCCACCGGCATCATCCTCGGCACGCCGGAGTTCATGAGCCCCGAGCAGATCCGCGGCAAGTCCCTCGACGCCCGTTCCGACGTATACGCCCTCGGCATCGTGGCGTTCGAGATGTTCACGGGCAAGCTGCCGTTCCAGGGCCGCAACGCGCAGGAGATGATGATCGCCCGGCTGCGCGGCAGCCCCACGCCGATCCGGGCGGTCCGCCCCGATCTCCCCGCGGGCCTCGAGAAGGCGATCAGCAAGGCGCTGGAGACCAATCCCGAGAACCGGTTCCCCACGACCCTCGCCTTCGCCGAGGCCCTCACCGAGGGGGATGGCTCCGGCGGGGGCGGCAGCGGGGGGCTGTTCGGCAAGTTGAAGGAGAAGCTGAGATGATGATCGCGGGATGAAGCGGTTCCCGGCGTTCGATCCACCCGAATACGTCTCCTGGCAGCCCGACCCCGCGCTGGTCCGCGCGTACCGCCACACGATCGAACAGCACCCCGAGCGGGCCGCCCTCGTCGCCGGGCTCTCCCGCGATGCGTTGCGCGGCCTGTATGCGGGTCTCGTGCGCACGCGACTGCACGACGTCACGCTGAAGCGCTGGGTCCGCACCGGCGTGATCTCCAAAGCCTGGCTGGGAACCGGTGAAGAGGCGACGACGGTCGGGCCGGTGCACGCGCTGCAGCGCGATACCGACATCGTGGCCCCGATGATCCGCAACGCCGGCGCGGTGATCGAGATGGGCATTCCCCTCGCTCAGGCGTTGCGCGCGTACCTGGCGACGGCGGATTCGCCCTCGGCTGGGCGCGACCTGCACGTGGGCGACTTGCGCGCGGGGGTGCTGCAGCCGATCTCCCACGTCGGCGACGTGGTCCCCGTCGTCGCCGGCATCGCCCTCACCTTCAAGATGCGCAATGAGCCCCGCGTGGCGCTCACATGGGTGGGCGACGGCTCGACCAAGACCGCCGCCGCGCACGAGGGGACGAACTTCGCCGCCGTGCAGCGGCTGCCGGCCATCTTCATCGTCCAGAACAACCAGGTCGCCCTGGGAACGAAGCTCGAGCAGCATCACCTGCCGGGAACCTTCAAGGATTGGGCGGCATCCTACGGCATGTGGGGATTGGAGTTCGACGGCAACAACGTGCTCGACGCCTGGGCGGCGACGCGGCTGGCCGCCGAGCGGTGTCGCGCCGGCCAGGGACCGGCGTTGCTCGTCGCGGAGACGTTTCGGATGGGCGGCCACGCGACGCACGACGAGCGCGAAGCGAGGGAGACTTTCCCCGCGAGCCTGTTCGCCGAGTGGGGGAAGCGCGACCCGATCGGCCTGTTCGAGGAATACCTCAAGGAAGAGGGCTGGACGGCGCAGCAGCTCGGCGCCGTGGAAGCCGAGGTGACGGCCGAGATCGAGCGCGCCGAGCAGGAGGCCGTGGGGAGCCGGGAGAACATGCCGGCCGCGGAGACGGCGCTGCGCGGGGTGTACGCGGGGTGAGGAGCGCCGCGCTGGCCGCCGTGCTGGCCGCGACGTCGCTCTCGGCCCAGCAACCGGGCGTCAACGTCCTGTCCTATCGCTTCGCGATCTCCCTGCCCGATACGGGGACTGCCATCCGCGCCCGCGCGCGGATCTTCTTTCGCCGCTCCTCCGGGAGCGGTGACACGCTGCGGCTCGATCTCGTCGGGTTGACGGTGGACTCGGTGTGGGGCCGCTATCGCCGGCCGTTGCGGTTCACGCACACCGACGGATCCCTGAAGATCTGGCTCGGACCGGGGAGCGGCAGCGACCAGGTGACCATCGCCTACCACGGCACGCCGCAGGACGGGCTGATCGGCGCGGCGTTCGGTGACAATTGGCCCGAGCGCGCCCGCTACTGGCTGCCGACCATCGATACTCCGGGCGACAAGGCGACGGTCGAGTTCGCCGTCGACGCCCCGGCCGATCGGCGCGTCGTCGCCACAGGCACGCTGTTCCGGGTGGAGCGGTCGGCGCGGGGCCGGCGGGTGTGGACCTGGTCCGCCTCGCACCCGCTTCCCACCTACGTCATGGTGATCGGAGCCGGGCGCTTCAGCGTGAGCCGCCACCGCCCGGTGATCCACGGCCGCGACACCATCCCGGTGCAGGTGTGGGCGTTTCCCGACGACTCGGCGTTCGCCGATTCGGTTCCGTTCCGACGGGCCACGGAGATCGTCGAGATCATGGAGCGCCTGGCCGGTCCCTTTCCCTATGAGAAGCTGGCGCACGTCGAGTCGTCCACCCGCTACGGCGGCATGGAGAACGCCACGGCCATCTTCTATCCCGCCAAGCCGTATGGGGACCGGACGATGCGGGAGGGCGTCGTGCGCCATGAGACGGCCCACCAGTGGTTCGGGGACGCGGTCACCGAGGGGGCTTGGGCGCACCTGTGGCTGTCCGAAGGGTTCGCCAGCTACTTCGATCTCGTGATCGGCGCCGCGCTGGACGGCGATTCAGTCCTCACCGGGGGAATGGCGCGATACGCGCGCGGCTACCTCGGCTCCAAGGTGGTGGATCGGCCCCTCGTCGACAGCGCCGAACACGATCCGAACAATCTCCTGAACGAAAACAGCTACCAGAAGGGCGCCTGGGTGCTGCATATGTTGCGGGAGACCGTGGGCGATTCAGCGTTCTTCCGCGGGATCCGCGAGTACTATCGGGTGTATCGGGACTCCACTGCGCTCTCGGCGGATTTCCAGCGGGTGATGGAGCGGGCCGCTAGCCGGAGTCTCGAAGGGTTCTTCCACCAATGGCTCTGGCAACCCGGATATCCGCGGCTTACGGTCACCTGGCGCTATGAAGCGGCCGACCGCCGGGTCCGTCTCGATGTGGCGCAGGAGCAACCCGACGCCTGGGGTACGTTCCGCCTGCCGCGACTGGAAATCCTGGCGGAGACGGGCAACGCACAGGTGCGGCGGGTGTTCAGCATGGACAGCCGCACGATGATCGCGTTCATCGAAATGGACGAGCCGCCCACCGCGATCCGGATCGATCCAGACGCCCGGCTGCTCGTCACAGCCACCGTGGTCCCTTGAGGAGGTCCGCATGGAACGACGCATGATGTTGGCGGTGCTGCTCGTGCTCGGCTGCACCAGCGGCGAGTCGGTCACGGCACAGGCCCCCGGCATGGTGCCCCAGGAGATCGCGGGACACACGCTGTATCTGCGGTCGGGCTTCAGGGTCGGCATCTTCGCCGACAACCTCGGCGGCGTCCGTAACATCGTGCTCGGTCCCCGCGGCGCGGTGTATGCCGCTCTGCAGGGCAGCGGACGGGTGGTGCGGCTGGTGGACGCGAACGGCGACGGCGTCGCCGATTCCGTCACGGACGCCGCGACGGCACTCAACGGCCCGTTCGGCATCGCGTTCCGCGGCGATACGATGTACGTCGGGGAGATGACGCAGGTCACCCGCTTCGCGCCGGGAGGCACGGCGCAGCCCATCGTGACCGGTCTGCCATCCGGCGGGCACAGCACGCGCACCGTCGTGTTCGGGCCCGACGGCCTGATGTACGTCGCGGTGGGCTCGTCGTGCAACATCTGCGACGAGAGCGATTCGCGCCGCGCGGCGGTGACGCGCTTCAATCCGGACGGATCAGGGGAGCATCGCTTCGCCACGGGACTGCGCAACTCGGTGGGACTCGCCTTCAACCCATCCACCGGGGAGCTCTGGGCCACCAACAACGACCGCGACAACCTCGGCGACGACGTGCCGCCCGAACACCTGAACATCCTGAAGGACGGCAAGTTCTACGGCTGGCCCCAGTGCTATCTCCCGGGGCAGAAGAACCCCGAGTACCCGGCGGCGACCTGCGCCAACGTCGAGCCGCCGGCGATCACTTTTCAGGCCCACTCGGCCCCGTTGGGGATCACGTTCTACACGGGCACCAAATTCCCCGGGTACCAGGACGACGCGTTCCTCACGTATCACGGCTCCTGGAACCGCAGCGTGCCCACCGGGGCGAAGGTGGTGCACGTGAAGGTGCAGAACGGGAAGCCGGTCTCCATTGAGGATTTCGTGACGGGGTGGCAGGTCGGCAACGGCTCGCGCTGGGGCCGGCCGGTGGCGGTGCTGGCGATGCCGGACGGGTCGGTACTCATTTCGGACGACGCGGGCGGGCGGATCTGGCGCGTGGCGTACGGCAATTAGGCGTGCGGCGCGGGGACGGACCGCCTAGGGGCCGGGAACTTCCCGGGTGGTGATGTAATCGCGCGCCCAATCGAGCGTCGCGTCCCGCCCCGCCAGGAAGTCGGACACCCGTTCCGTTACGGGAACCTCCGGCGCCACGCCCGCTCCCTGGATGTCCGTCCCGTCCGGAAAGGCGTCGCGCGTCACGGTGAGCCGCAGGCGCCAGTCCTTGTAGAGGCGGAACTCGCCGACTTGCCCCAGACTGCCGGCCGAGGGCCGGCCCACGATCGGTCCTCGCCCGGCCTCGCGGAACGCGACCAACATGTCCTCCGCAGTGCCGCCGGTGCGCGGCGAGGCGAGGATCGCCACGGGTCCCCTGAACACGGGAAGATCGGTACGGGCCGGCACGCTGTCGGGCGGCAACGTGAACCACGCCCCGGATGAATCGGGCATGTCCTGGCCGCGGTAGGCGGGACGGTATTGCGGCGTGCGCCAGCGCGACGTGACCAGCGCCCGCCCGACCAGGCGGCCCAGGATGCGATAGCCGGTCTCCCGCCCGCCCCCCGTGCCTTCGTGGTCGCGGAGATCCAGAATCACACCACGGACACGCGCGAAATCGGGGAAGGCGCGGTCGAATCGGCGGGCCACGTCCGGGTCGGCGAACGACGTCATCCGCACCCAGACGATGCCGTCCGGCAGCGTGTCGATCTGGAGCGGGGGAGGGGCGAGCGGCCAGCGCTCGGCGAGCGAAACGCTGCGCGTGACGCTCGCGCCACGCTCCTCGCCGCCGGGCAGCCGCAACTGGAGGTGGAGGGCGGTGCCTTTCTCGCCATCGAGCATGCGGGACACCGCGAGCTCCCATCGCGCGGGGCCATTGGCGCCGGGGATCTCCGGCAGCACGGAGTCCCGGATCCACTGTTCGGCCGGGATCCCCTGAACGGCGATGATCTCCGCATTGCGCTCCGGACGTGCCACCCGCAGCTCGTCGTTTTCCGCGTAGTCCACGAGAAACGGCCGGCGTTCGACGCCGCGCAGCGCCACCGGGGGCCGGCCCCAGCGGACGGCGACCGACGCCGGCGGGAGGATGGCCGCCTGACCGTCGGCCAGCAGGGCCACGAAGCGGCGCAGCCGGCGGAAGAACGCGAGGTCGCTCTGGCGCTCGGAGGCGGAGCCGAGCAGCGCCATGAGGGCGGAGTCTCCCGTCGACCGGACCCGGTCCCACGCGGGGGCATTGTAGCGCGCCTCCGACCACAGGGCGGCGGTCACCCGGGCCCGCTCGACAGGCCCCAGCTGTTGCGCGCTCAGCGGCGCCACGGCCAGGAGAGCGCACGGGATCCACGCGAGACGTGACGGCATCGAGCTCAATGTATCAGTCCCCGACCGCCTTCCGGGCGGCGATCGCCTCCCATGCGGATTCCTGGCACAGCTGTACCCCGGCGCTCGCCACGCCCCAGTCCCGGACCAGGATCCGCTCCAGCGCCACGCGCAGCACGCCGAGCCACGCCGCGGCGAGCACGTCGACGCCGCCCGAGCGGACCGACCCATCGGCCTTGCCCTGGGCGAGGAGACTCTCCAGCGCGCCGCGGAATTCGCGGACTGTCGCCCGTGACGGCTCGTCGAGCAGCGCCGTGTGGTCCTGAAAAAAGAACAGCCGGGTCACCGCCGGCTCGCGAACCGCGCCGTCCACGAGCAGGGTCCCGAGGCGGGCGAGCTTCTCGCGCGGCGGCGCCGGTGCGCCGTCCGCTTCGCGGACCAGCTTGGTGGCCCAGCGCGCCGCGCCGCGGTACAGCTCGTTCAAGAGCTGTTGCTTCCCTTTGAAGTGGCGATAGATCGTCCCCTCGGCGATCCCGGCCTTGCGGGCGATCGCGGGCGTCGTGGTCGGGTGGTAGCCCTGCGCGGTGAACAGCTCGAGGGCCGCGCGCACGAGACGTTGCCGGGTGAGGTCGGCCTGCTTCACAAGCGGGCGAATCTAATGGACCGCTTGGACTTCCGCGCGCTTCCCGCGTTCCCACGGCCCGGCTACCTTTCGGCCGCTTTTCCAGTGCCGTTCACATCCGTCGGGAGATCTTCACACTCATGCGCATGCTGGTACTCGGCGCGGGCCTGCAAGGCTCCGCCTGCGCCTTCGACCTGCTCCAGCAGGACGCCGTCCAACAGGTCACGCTGGCGGACATTCAGCCCGACCGGGCCGCGGCATTCGTCAAGCCATTCGCGGGGAAGAAGCTCACGCTGGCGAAGCTGGACGTGCAGGATCCGGCGGCCCTGCGGGCCACCCTCGGCGGGCACACGGCGGTGATGAACGCGTTGCCATACTACTTCAATCTCGACGTGACGCGGGCCGCAGTAGAGGTGGGACTCCACTACGCCGATCTGGGCGGGAACACCGAAATCGTCTTCAACCAGAAGAAGCTGGACGCGGAGGCGAAGGCCCGGAAGGTCTCCGTGATCCCCGACTGCGGCCTCGCCCCGGGCATGGTCAACATCCTCGCGGCCGAAGGCATCCGGCGCGTGGGCCAGGCGGAATCGGTGAAGATCTACGTCGGGGGGCTGCCGCAGCATCCCGAGCCGCCGCTCAACTACCAGATCGTGTATTCCCTCGAGGGCGCGCTCGACTACTACACGACGCCCTCCTGGGTGCTGCGCGACGGCAAGCCGGCGCGCGTGGATGCGCTCTCCGAGCTGGAGTCGCTGGCATTCCCGCCACCGCTCGGGACGCTCGAAGCGTTCCACACCGGGGGCGGGATCTCGATTCTGCCGTGGGCCTACGAGGGGCGGGTGCGCACGATGGAGTACAAGACGCTGCGCTACCAGGGGCACATGGCCATCATGCGCCCGATCCGCGAGCTCGGACTGCTCGACCTGACGCCGATGAAAGTGAAGGGGAAGGAGATCGTGCCGCGGGACGCCTTCATCGCCGCGGTGTCGCCCAAGCTCAACAAGCCGCAGGGACGCGATCTGGTGGCGCTGCGCGTGGACGTCCGCGGCGCCGCCGGCAAGCGGGCTTCATGGGAGCTGATCGACTACTACGACGAAGCCCGGGGGATCAGCGCGATGATGCGCACCACGGGGTACTCCCTCGCCATCACCGGCTTGATGCAGTCCGACGGGCGCATCAGCGGGCGCGGCGTGCAGACTCCCGACGAAGCGGTGCCGTTCGCGGCCTATGTCGCCGATCTCAAGAAGCGGGGCGTGGAGATCCGGGAGGTATAAGGACTCTTCACGTTCCCTTCCGCCGTCCTTTCCCCTCCGCGTGCTTTCGTAGTCCATGGACCTTCGCGCCCTGTGGGAGCGTGCGCTCCCATATCACCAGTTTGTCCAGGAAGCGGCCAACAACCACGACCTCTGGACCGGGATGTACCGGATCGCCCGGATCCCGGACTGGGCCATTGCCGAGGCACGCTCGACCGGCACCAAACACCACCTCCTGGTGATCGCCGAGGACTGGTGCGGGGACGGCACGAACACCATCCCGTATCTCGCGAAGCTCGCGGATTTGTCGCGCTCGCAGGAAATCCGTGTGCTGCGGCGCGATGAGCATCCCAGGGTGATCGATCGCTATCTCACCGACGGCGCCCGGTCGATTCCGATCGTGATCGTGCTCGACCGGGAGTTCCGGGAGTTGGGTCATTGGGGTCCGCGGCCGGCGGTATTGCAGGCGTGGGTGCAGGTCGCGCGAAAGACCGCCGACAAGGCCCGGCTGTATCCGCGGATCCGTCGCTGGTACGCGACGGACAAGGGGCAATCCACGATGCGGGAGGTGTTGGCGCTGTTGAAGTCGGAGAGGTCAGACGTCGGACGTCAGCCGGTGTCAACCGCAGCGTCCGCATGAACTGACGTCAGACGCCTGACGTCAGTCTAGTAGCTCCACGTCGACCCGAAGAAGAACTGCCCCCCGTCTTCGCCGAACCCCGCACCGGCCACCAGCACGCCGTTGCGGCCCAGACGCAGCATCAGCTCGCCGCCCCCGCTCCTGTGCAGGTCCCGCGTCGTCAGGCGCCACGCGTTGCCCGATCCAAACACCCGGCCCACGTCGTAGAACCCCACCAGCTTCACTTCGAGGATCGTCGGCGCATACAGGAGGGCGTAGCGCACCTCGAGGCCGCCCAGGAGCTTCCCGGGCCCGATGAAGCGCGAGTCGTAGTATCCGCGCAGCGATCGGTACCCTCCCACTCCCACGTACGGCCGTCCCGACGACTCGATCACCTGCATCGCCGAAATGCTCGGCGCGCCGCTCATCCGCTCCCCCACGACGCGCCCGGCGAGGACGAGCCTCTCCAGCGGATGGACGTACGCCTGGACGGCGAACGTCGTCCGGCTGTAATGCCGCGCACCGGCGACCAGCGCCTCGGCGAGTACGCCGGCGTGCGGGTCGAGCTCGTTGTCGCGGGAGTCGGCCACGAGCCCCGCGCGGACCGCGGCGTCGTTGAACGGCGCGCTGTCGGCCACGCCGGCCGCACGGTCGCGCGGAAACAGTCCGTCGCCGGGCAAGGTGCGAAAGGTCGTGTGCTCGAGCGTCCCACCCACGAGAACCCGGAGCGGACCCGCGACGTGACGCTGAATCGTGAGCCGCGCCAGCTGCGAGGTGCGGCTCACCTGGTAGAAGTAGGGGCTCGTCGGGCTGAGGCTGTCGCGGTCGTACGGCGTGGCGTTGCCGATGCCGAAATACCCGAGGCGGTTGGCGCGCAGCGCGTCGAGCGTCAGCCCCACACGCCATCCTTCCCACCAGGCCGGGGCCTGAGCGTCCAGCTCCACCAGATAGCTGCCCTGGGTGCTCGCGCCGCCCGTCAGGGTGATCGCCGCGCGGTTGGGTTCGGGGCGCTCGCGGAATCCGATCGGACTGTAGACCCGCGCGTACCCCGCGAGCCACCAGCCGTCGATGGTGCTGTAGTAGCCGTAGGGCGTGTAGGTGAAATCCCAGAACGGCGGCGCCTCCTGGGGCGTCTGTGCCCCAAGACGGGCCGCGCCCGTCGCGGCCAGCAGCACCACCAGCAGGGATCGACGCACCCTCAACTCGGCGGAGGTCCGTCGTAGAGATGAGCCGTGTCCACGAACCGGGCTTGGGTGCCGTCGTGCACGGCGAAGCGGCTGGGATAGAGCGAGGCCGATCCGAACTCGCCGCGTTTGTTCACGGCGTAGAAGTTGAGCTGATAGCGCGGCCTGCCGTCCGGTGTCAGGAGGCGGGGCTCGGTCGCCCGGACCGCGCGCCGCAGGCTCTCGAGACACGCGTCGGTGGGTTTCATGCCGCGCCGCATCTGGTCGACGGTGAGGAAGCCCCCGCACACCATGATGTTCAGCTCCCCGAGCCCGGTGGAGCCCGCGGCGCCGACGTCGTTGTCGCAGTACTGGCCCGCGCCGACGATCGCGCTGTCGCCCACCCGGCCGGGGATCTTCCAGGCGAGCCCCGCGGTCGTGGTCACCGACGCGATATCGCCCGTCGGCGTCACCGCTCCACAGTTGATCGTGCCGGTCGGCGGATGCACCACCATCGGCGTGTTGCCTCCACCGGGCACGTCGCGCCAGTTGTCGTTCAGGCTGAGGTTGGCGCGCCACTCGAGCCACGCCTGCCGGGAAGCGTCGGTGAGCAGGTCCTCTTCCTTGAAGCCGTAGGACAGGGCGAAGCGTCTGGCGCCCTCCCCCACGAGGAAGATGTGATTCGTGTACTTCAGAACGAGCTTCGCGACCTCGGACGCCGTCTTGATGTTCTCGAGGGCGCCGACGGCGCCCGCCCGTTTCGAGGGACCATGCATGCAGGACGCGTCGAGCTGCACGACGCCATCGGCGTTCGGCAATCCGCCGTAGCCCACCGACTGATCCGTCGGATCGAGCTCCTGGATCTTCACGCCCTCGACCGCCGCGTCGAGCGGGTCGGCGCCCTGCGTCATCAGCTCGTAGGCCCGCTGGACCGGCCGCAGGCTGTTGGCCGATGTGATCACGACGGGCTGCGCCGCCCAGGCGCGCCGCGGCGGCAGCGGCCGGGGTGCTCGCAACGGATGGGGAATCCCCAGGGCGCCGGCGGCGCTGAGTCCGCCCGCGGTGGACGCGAGGAACTGCCGGCGCGAAACGTCGTGGATCACGGGCGAGTTTTAGCCCCGGGCCTTCGCGCTGTCAACTTGTGGAAGCCCCGGGCGGGTTCTACGTTCCGGCCGTGTTCGACGATGATTCCCCGAGCCCGCGAGCCGTCGTCGGCCGCATCCTCGGCCTGGCCACCGCCGGCGCCGTGCTGCTGCTGGTGGTGCTGTTCCTCGACTCGGGCCACATCGACGGGCGCGTCGTCGCCTTCATCGGGGTCCTGTGGGGCACGTGGGGCTTCTTCAGCGGGCTGTTCAGCAACCTGTTCGAGCCCGCCGGCCGGTTCCTGGCGAATCAGCTCACCGGCAACGTGGCGTTGCCGGGCCCGACGGAGACCCTCGACGAAGAGACAGCCCGGTTCGAGCGCATGCTCGCCCAGGGCCTCGAGCCGCATCGCGAGATCCTCGTGGGGATTCGCCTCGCCGAGATCTACCGCATCAATCAGCACGACCCCGCCAAGTCCGACGCGCTGCTCGCGCGGCTGCGCGCCAAGTACCCCGACGCCCCCGAGCTCGAGCTTGCCGGCTCCGGTTGACGTCTCGCTCGTCATCCCGGTGTACGACGAGCGCGACAATCTCGAGCCGCTGGTGACGGAGATCGCGGCCGCGATGTCGGGCGCCGGCCGGCGGTACGAAATCGTCGCGGTGGACGATGGCTCGACCGACGGGTCGCTCGCGACGCTCAAGGACCTGAAGCGGACCCACCCCGAGCTGCACATCGTGTCGTTCGCGGAGAACGCCGGTCAGACCGCGGCGTTCGCAGCCGGATTCCGCGCGGCCCGGGGGGCGGCGATCGTGACCATGGACGCCGACGGCCAGAACGATCCGGCCGACGTTCCCGCCTTGCTCGACGCCCTCGAGCGGAGCGCCGCCACGGCCGTCGTGGGCTACCGGATGCGCCGGCACGACTCGGCGTGGAAGCGACTGCAGAGTCGCATCGCCAACGCCGTCCGCAATCGCCTGAACCACGAGACGATTCGCGACACCGGCTGCTCGCTCAAGGCGTTCCGCGCCGACGCGCTGCGCGAGCTGCCGCTGTTCAGCGGGATGCACCGCTTTCTCCCGACGCTCGTGAAGCTGAACGGGGGCACGGTGACGGAAGTCCCGGTGCGGCACCGGCCCCGTCGCAGCGGCCGCACCAAGTACGGGATGTGGAACCGGGTGTTCCGCTCCCTGGCCGACGCGTTCGCCGTGCGCTGGATGCAGCGCCGCCGGCTGCGCTACCGTGTGTCCGAAGAGATCCCCTAGCCAGGATTTCCGCCGCCATGCCTCCGCCCCCCCGCAAGCCCCGACTCGACCCGGCGATCTTCAACCTGCCGGTGGCCCGGATGCGCGAAGGGTACTACTCGGACAAGTATTTCGTCCGGGCGCGCGACGTGCTCATCGCGGATCGCCACCGGCCGAGCGTCACGATGCAGGTCTTCGGCAAGACGCACGCGTACCTGGGCGGCGCCGACGAGGCGATCGCGATCCTCAAGCTGTGCGCGCAATCGTGGGACGAGCTCGAGGTGTCCGCGTTGTACGACGGGGATGAGGTCGCTCCCTGGGAGACGGTCCTCCTGATCGAAGGTCCCTACGATGCGTTCGCGAATCTCGAGACGCTCTACCTCGGCGTGCTCGCGCGGCGGACCAAGGTCGGCACGAATACGCGGCGAGTGGTGGAAGCCGCGCGACCCAAGCAGGTCATGTTCTTCCCCGCACGGCACGACCATTGGCTGGTGCAGACCGGTGACGGATACGCCGCGCATATCGCCGGCGCCATCGGCGTCTCCACCGACGCCCAGGCCTCGTGGTGGGGCTCCGAGGGCGTCGGCACTGTGCCGCACGCCCTGATCGCGGCCTATGGCGGCGACACCGTGAAGGCGTCGCTCAAATTCGCGGAGCATATGGACGGCGACACCCGGCTCATCACGCTGGTGGACTTCCAGAACGACTGCGTCGGCACCTCGCTCCAGGTGGCCCGCGCGCTGGGCGAACGGCTGTACGGCGTGCGGCTCGATACGTCGGAGACGCTGGTGGACCAGTCGATCGTGCCGGAGATGGGGACCTTCCGACCCACCGGCGTAAACCCGCAGCTCGTCTGGAAGGTGCGCCGCGCGCTCGATCGCGAGGGATTCACGCGGGTGAGGATCGTCGTGTCCGGCGGATTCACCGTGGAGAAGATCCGGGCGTTCGAAGAGGAAGGCGTGCCCGTGGACATGTACGGCGTCGGCTCGAGCCTCTTCCAGGGACGCTACGACTTCACGGCCGACATCGTGCGCGTCGAGGGGAAGCCGTGCGCCAAGGTCGGCCGCAGTTACCGGCCCAACCCCCGGCTGCAGCGAGTCACCTAGGGAGTCGCGACGATGCAGCCGGCCACCCACAAGAAGATCATCTACGGCGCGATCGGCTGTAGCGGTGTGCTGGTGTTGTTGATGGTCGCCTCGGTCCTCTGGGTACAACGCAGCGGCGTGGCCCCGCCGCCCTCCGAGCTGCCCAGTGCGACGGTCACGGCCGCCGCCGCGCTCGACTCCCTCTCGGCGTACGATCTCCAGGCGCTGTTCGCCCCACCGGATGCTCCGTTCATGCTCGCGCCCTCCGCGCGGATGATCGCCCGATGGCGTCCCGATGGCCCCCGCACGGTCGTCCAGTTCCTCGATACCGCTCCCCCCGATTCGTGGCAGGGCCGGACCTGGCGCGACGTCGGCGCGGCCGTGGTCGTCGAGTCGCTGCCGGCCGGGGTTCCCCTGCCGGATTCCCAGCCGATCGGCCGCGCCATCCTCGCCGCGGCCCGGGTTCGGCTGGAATCCGGCGACCCGGCACACGCCCGGGACGCCGTGGCCATGGCCGTCCGGCACGCGCGCGAGTTCGAACGGCGATCGGACGTCTTGATGGTCGTTGCCGGGCTGCACCTGGAGCGCGACGCACTGGAGATGCTGGCGCGCGATTCGTTGCTCGCCGGCGGCGCGTCCGCGCAAGCCCTGGCCCAAGCGTCGCTCATCGCCATGGACCGACGCCTGCGCGAGGTGCGGTCCGTCCGCACGCTGATCGCCGCGGCCGGCGCCTCGGCCGCCGCCGTCCCGACCCTGGCGACATGGGCGCGGGATTCCACCCTGCCGCTGGCGATCCGCGACGAAATGATCCGGGCGGTCGGCTTCGGCTGGGTGCTCGACCCGCCGGAAGTGACCTATGGTCTCGATACGGTCCGGGCTGCTTCCATTCGGAGGCTCGCCACCATCGAGTGGCCGCCGGCGTTGGCGCAGACCCTCAAGGAGGCGACGCTGGGGAGCCCGAGCATGATGGAACGCATGAGGCTTTCCATCTCCTATCGCACCAAGCGCATGCTGGATTTGTGAGCGTGGCGTCATGGTGTTCCGGTTGACACACCACGCTTCCCCCGCAGAGATTCCCCACGCCGCCTTTTCTCTTCGAGGAGCTGCATGGCGCGGGTCATCTTCTGGGACGTCGACACCCAACACGACTTCATGAAGGCGGACGGGAAACTGTACGTGCCCGACGCCGAGCACATCATCCACAATCTCAAGCAGCTCACCGACTACGCGCACGGACACGGCATCCGCATCGTGGCGAGCGCCGATGACCACGTCGCGGGGCACCGCGAGCTGTCCGACCATCCGAATTTCAAGGAAACGTTCCCGCTGCACTGCATGCGGGGAACCCCCGGGCAAAAGAAGATCCCCGAAACCGCGCTGCGCGACCCGCTGGTGATCGAGCCGGACGCGCAGGCCCCGGAGGCCCTGGCCGAGCGCGTGCGCGGCCACGCCGGCGACATCCTATTCCACAAACACTGGTTCGACGTGTTCACCAACCCGAACGTGCTGCCCGTGATCGACGCGCTGGCGCCGGAGGACGTCGTCCTCTACGGCGTCGCGCTCGACGTGTGCGATCGCTACGCCATCGAGGGATTCCTCGAGCACCGTCCCAACATTCGTCTGTTCGCCGTCACCGACGCGATGAAGCCGATCGACCGCGACGTGGGGGAGCAGATGCTGCGGGAGTGGGGAGACGAGGGGGTGCGCCTCGTGAAGACGAGCGAGGTCGTGTTCGGTGGGCTGGTCGATCAGCTCGCCCAGGCGGGCGCATGAGCACCGCCTTCGGGAAGTTCTTCCTGCCCGGTCCCACCGACGTCCATCCCGACGTCCTCGCCGCTCAGCTGCGGCCCATGATCGGACACCGGTCCAGCGCGATGGAGCAGCTGCTGCAGAAGATGGCGCCTCAGCTCCAGGCGCTCGCCCGCACGTCGCGCACGGTGCTGATCGGCTCCAATTCGGCCACCGGGTTCATGGAAATGGCGGTGCGCAACGGCGTGCGCCAGCGCGCGCTCTCCATCGTCAACGGGGCGTTCAGCGAACGGTTCGCGCAGCTCGTGACCGCCGTGGGGAAGGAATGCGTCCGCCTCGAGGTGCCACTGGGCGAAGCGGTCGAGCCCGATCAGCTGCGCGATGCCCTCAAGCGCACGCCGGTGGACGCGGTCACGCTGGCGCACTCCGAGACCTCCACCGGCGTCCTGCAGGACGTGGCGGCGCTCGCCCGGGTGGCGCGGGAGTTCGACGACGTGCTGTTCCTGGTGGATGCCGTCACATCGATGGCCGGCAGTCCGGTCGAAACCGATGCCTGGGGCTTCGACTACACCTTCACCGGCTCACAGAAGGCGCTCGCCCTGCCGCCCGGCCTGGCGCTCGGCATCGCCTCGTCCCGCATGCTCGAGCGCTCCAAGACGCTGCCGGACCGCGGGCTCTACTTCGACCTGCCGAGCTTCGAAAAGGCGATGTCCAAGTTCCAGCCCACCAACACGCCCGCGCTCTCGCTCTTCTTCGCGCTCGAGCGCCAGCTCGACCGCATCGCGGCCGAGGGCGGGATCGAGGCCCGCTGGAAGCGCCACGAGGCGATGCGTCAGACGGTGGAGCGCTGGGCGCAGGCCGAAGGCATCGCCTATCTGCCGCGCGAAGGCCGCCGCAGCTGGACGGTGAGCTGCCTCAAGCTCCCCGCGGGCAAGAGCGCCAAGGATGTCGTCGGCAAGCTGAAGGCCCAGGGCTGGACGATCGGGTCGGGGTACGGTGCGCTCAAGGACTCGACCATCAGGATCGGGCACATGGGCGACCACTCGGTGGCGGCGGTCGAAGAGCTGCTGCCCCTCGTGAAGCAGGCGCTGACGTGACGCTCCGGGTGGTGGTCGCCGACAAGATGGCGCCCGTGGGCCTCGAGCTCCTGGCCCGCACGCCCGGCCTCGAGGTCGCCAACTGCGCGGGGAAGCCGCGCGACGAGCTGGAGCGGGCGCTGCAGGGTGGTCACGCCCTGATCGTGCGTAGCGAAACCCGCGTGACCGCCGACCTCCTGAACCACGCGCCGCAGCTGCGCGTCATCGCCCGCGCCGGGATCGGGGTGGATACGATCGACGTCACGGCGGCGACGCGCCGCGGCATCGCGGTGATGAACGCCCCCGGCGCCAACACCGTGAGCGCGGCCGAGCATGCCATGGCCCTGCTCCTCGCCCTCGTGCGCCACATTCCCTGGGCCGCCGAGTCGATGCGGCGCGGCGAGTGGGATCGCAAGAAGTACGAGGGGACCGAGCTGCGGGGCAAGACGATCGGGATCGTGGGCCTCGGACGGATCGGCGGCCACGTGGCGGGAATCGCCCGGGCCTTCGGCATGACCGTGATCGGTCACGATCCGTTTCTGCCCCCCGAGCGGGCGGCCGAGCTCCAGGTGAAGATCCTCCCGCTGGACCAGCTGCTGGCCAGCGCCGACGTCGTCACCCTGCACGTCGCGCTGAGCGACCAGACGCGTCACCTGATCAACGCCGAGCGATTCGCGCAGATGAAGAAGACCGCGGTGCTCATCAACACCGCCCGCGGCGAGCTGGTGGACGAAGCGGCGCTGGTCGCTGCGGTCACGGCCAAGCAGATTCGGGGCGCCGCGGTGGACGTCTTCGCCCAGGAGCCGCTGCCCGCCGATTCTCCGCTGCGCAAGCTGGACCGCGTGATCCTCACCCCGCACCTCGCCGCCTCCACGGCGGAGGCCCAGGATCGCGTCTCTCAGGAGATCTGTGTCGCGGTACGCGACGCACTGCTGGCCGGCGACCTCTCGACGGCCGTCAACGTCCCGGGCATCGGCGGCGACGTGCTGCGCCGCGCCGCACCGCTCCTGGTCCTGGCCCGGCGGCTGGGCCGGCTCGCGGCGGGGCTCGCCCCGGGCGACGTCACCGGTGTCGAGGTCACCTACGGCGGCAAAGACGAGGAGGCGGCGCGGCCCGTACTCGTCGCCGCGCTCGAGGGTCTGCTCGCCGGACTGGGACTCGGCCCCGTGAGCCTCGTCAACGCCCCGGTGCTCGCCGAGGAGCGCGGCATTCGCCTCTCGCGGCGCAGCGGCGCGCCCGAGCCCGGGTTCGAGACGTCGATCGGGGTCGCGGTGGAATCGAGCCGGGGGCGCACGCGCGTCGCCGGCGCTCTGGTCGGCAGCAGCCACGGCCGCGTCATCCGCATCGACGAATATCACGTGGATGTGGCCCCGGAGGGCTGGCTCCTCGTCGTGAAGAACCGCGACGTGCCCGGCGTGATCGGGCGGGTGGGGACGATTCTCGGGGAATCGGGCGTGAACGTGGCCAGTTGGCACCAGGCGCGGGACGCGCGCGAAGGCGAGGCCCTCGCCGCGATCACCGTGGATCAGCCGCCGACCGACGCCGTGCGCCAGCGGCTCACGCAGCTCCCCGATATCCTCGAGCTCCGCGTCGCACATTTCGGCGACTGAGGGAGGTTGTCACCCCGCTAGTTCAGCCGGTGCAGCTCCACGCGGCGGTTGCGCCCCTGACCGTTCGTCGTGGCGTTCGTGTCGATCGGGTTGGTCTCGCCGTAGCCTCTGGCACTGAGCCGTTCCGGTGCGACCCCTCTCTGGATCAGATACGCGCGGACCGCCTCCGCGCGGGACTGCGACAGACGCTGATTGTACAGGTCGCTACCGCGGCTGTCGGTGTAGCCCGCGACTTCCACCTGGAGCTCGGGATGCGCTGCCAGGCTCGCAGCGACGCGATTCAGGGTGACGAAGGACTGGTCCGTGAGGTTCGCGCTGGCGGTTTCGAAGTTGACACCCTCCAGCACGATTCTCCGTTGCCGTTCGGGGAACAACACCGGGCAGCCGATGGCGTCCACGCGCTCACCCGCCGATGTCCCGGGGCACCGGTCTGCGGAGTCCATCACGCCGTCCCCATCAGTGTCTTTGGAAAGCGAGCAACCCCGGGTGTCGACCTGGGTCCCGGCGGGTGTGTTGGCGCACTGGTCGAGCGCGTCGGCCACGCCGTCGCCGTCGGAGTCCAGCGCGCAGCCGGCGGCATTCACCCGTTCGCCGAGCGGCGTGTTGGGGCACTGATCAGTGGCGTCGACGACGCCGTCGCCATCCGCGTCCTTGGGGAGCGAACAGCCGTTCATGTCGACCTTGTCACCCGGGGGGGTGTTGGCGCATTGGTCCGACGCATCGACCACGCCGTCTGAGTCGGCATCCTTCGGAAGGGAGCAGCCACGGCCGTCCACCGCGTCTCCTGCCGGCGTGTTGGGACAGGCGTCGAGTTTGTCGACCACGCCGTCCGAGTCGCCGTCCCTGGGACCGCTCCTGCCCAGCAGCAGGCTCAGCCCGGCCTGGACGGTGGCGTGCCAGTTGTTGGAGACTGTCGCACTCTGGTTGAACGGGGACGGGAAGAAGTCCTCCACCGCTTCGAGGCGGAGCGCCAGCCGGTCGGCCAGACCGAAGCGCAGTCCCAGCAACCCGCTCGCCCCGTCCTCCCAGGAGCCGGTCGTGTTCGTATAGTTGTTCCGGACGTAGCCGGCCCCGAGTAGCAAGGCGAACTGATCGGCCAGAGGAACGGCATAGAGCAGTCGTGCGTTGATCGGGACCACGTGGATATTGCTGTTCAAGGGTCCGTTCACTGACACGTAGGCCGCCGATGCTTCCAACGCCAGTCCTGGGGCGATGAACACACCGAGGCGCCCACCACCGCCGAAGGCGTTGTCCCAACCGAGTGAGCGGTCGAACTTGGTATAGCGCCCGAAGGCGCCGAGCTCCACGGTGCCAGGGCGTTGCCCTGGAGCGGGCGCGGCCGTGAGCGCCGCGAGCGCGCCGATAATCGCCGGAATGTAGAGCCTCATGGTGGCCTTCTCTCTGACGGAACGTGAACCATCCCGCGGACGCCCGAATGAGGCCCCCACGTGCAAGTCAGAAGGATGCCGTGCGGAGCGGGCGCGAAGCTATTGGTCGGAAGTGTTAGCACCTTTGGTGCGAGACGTGCACCTCGGGGACTACGCGGGAAGTCCTACCGCGGAGGCGCGCGACGCAAGCTGGAGGGTATGACGACGCACGGTGAGACTCGCAGGAGACATTAGGGATCGGCGCGATCCGGCTGCGCGAGAGGCGCATGAGCGATCCCCACATGCTCGATGCGATCCAGCGCGCCGCGTTCCGTTACTTCATGCACCTCAGTCACAGCCCTCACTGCAGCTGATTGCCCATAAGGCGAAAAACCCACCGACCCCCAGGGCACCCAAGCCGAGCAGGAGTGCGAAAGTATTGCCGACACTGAACTCACGCGTCGACACGTGCCGAACGTCGGATAACGCAATGCGCGTTTCTCCAGCGACGGGCAGCGGCGTACCCGGTGGCGTTTTCCCATGGGACCCGGTTCCCACGAGCGTGTCGTGAACAAGCGTGGGATGGTTGAGGATCTGCTGTGAGCCATCGGTACGGGTGACGCGAACCTTGGTGGGCTGTCGCGCGACCAGAACGGACTCCGGGGCAAGGCGCTGGACGTGCCACCCCGTACAGGCCGTCGCGAACGGGGCGATGAGCAGCGAGAATCCGACACCGCGCCAGAGGTTGGCGGAATCGTGACGCTGCATGAGCACCTCCCGCTTCAGGAGTTTTCGCTGCGGCGGTTCCCGACCCTAGTGAGTTGCTGGCCACCTCCCGTTGGTGTTCGGAAGTGGACTTAGCCTGTTGTCGATTGAGGCGCAAATCCGGGAGAACCCAAACGCCGCTCGCGGGTAGGGTGCGAGAACCCATTCACGAGGTAACTCGATGCGCCCACTCGCTCTGCTCGCGCCTGTCGAAGCGGAGTAGTGATGAGGGCGGAATCGCCGGGGAAGTCCGTTGGCAGGACCCCCGGACACGTGCACCTTTCCGCATGCTCGAGGCGATCCAGCGCGCAGCATTCCGCTACTTCCTGCACGAGACCAACCGCGCCAATGGGCTGGTGCTCGACAAGACGTGCGCGGACTGGCCGGCGAGCATTGCGGCGGTCGGGTTGGGGCTCACGGCGTATCCGGTCGGTGTGGAGCGCGGGTTCATCCCCCGCGCGGATGCGGCAGAACGCACGCTCGCCACGCTGCGCTTCTTCTGGCGCAGCAAGCAGGGACCCGAATCCGACGCGACCGGGCATCAAGGCTTCTACTATCACTTTCTCGATCAGCAGACCGGCGCACGCGCCTGGCAGTCCGAGCTGTCGACCGTCGACTCGGCGCTGTTGCTGGGCGGCATGCTGACGGCCGCGGCGTACTTCGACCGCGACGCGCCGGCCGAGCGCGAGATCCGTGACCTCGCCGACCGATTGTACGCGCGCGTCGATTGGCGCTGGGCCCAGAACGGCGGCGCCACGGTCACCCACGGATGGAGACCGGAGAGCGGATTCCTGCCCTACCGGTGGGAAGGGTACGACGAGGCGCTGCTGCTGTACGTGCTCGGGCTCGGCTCGCCGACGCACCCGCTGCCCCCGGAGAGCTATCGGGCGTGGGCGTCAATCTATCAATGGAAGACGGTCTACGATATTCCATTCCTGTACGCAGGCCCGCTGTTCACGCACCAGCTGTCCCACGTGTGGATCGATTTTCGCGGCATCCAGGACGCGTTCATGCGCGAGCACGGCATCGACTACTTCGAGAACAGCCGGCGCGCCACGTTCGTCCAGCAGCAGTACGCCATCCGCAATCCCAGTGGCTTTGCGCGGTACGGGGAGTTCTGCTGGGGGATCACCGCGAGCGACGGACCGGGTGAGATCACGCGAGTGGTGGACGGCGTCGAGCGGCGGTTCTTCGAATACCGGGCCCGGGGGGTGCCCGATGGCCCCGACGATGGTACGATCGCTCCCTGGGCCGTGGTCGCGTCGCTGCCGTTCGCCCCGGAGATCGTGCTGCCCACGATCGCGTACTTCAACCGCCTTCTTCTGCAGGAGGTCCATCGGTACGGCTACAAGGCGACGTTCAATCCGACCTTCCCCGATGCCGGCGGTTCCCCACTCGGCTGGGTGTCGCCGTGGCACATCGGCATCAACCAGGGGCCGATAGTCGTGATGATCGAGAACCACCAATCCGGGCTGGTGTGGCGATTACTGCGGGAGAGTCCGCATGTCATCGCCGGGCTGCGTGCGGCCGGTTTCACCGGCGGATGGCTGTCGCACGACGATCGAGGCCCATGAGCCGTACCGTGCTCCCCAGCGCTGAGGCCCTCGCCGAGGAAGCGGCCCAGCGATTCGCCCGGGCCGCGGGCGACGTCATCAATTCACGCGGCACGTTCGTGGTAGCGCTGTCCGGCGGCACCACACCGCGCAGATTGTACGCACAGCTGGCCGGGCCACTCTACGCCTCCTCCGTGCCGTGGCCCCTGGTCCAGGTGCTCTGGGGTGACGAGCGGTGTGTGCCGCCCGACCAAGCGGCGAGCAACTACCGGATGGCGCGCGAGGCGCTGCTCGATCACGTGCCGATTCCCGCGGCGAACGTGCACCGGATCCATGGCGAAGACGACCCCATCATGGCCGCCCGGGCATACGAGCAGACGCTCCGCAGCGTGCTCGGGACGCCACAGGGCCCGCCCCGCGACACGCCCGAAGCCCGCATCGACTTGGTCCTGCTCGGGCTGGGCGCCGATGGGCACACCGCCTCGCTGTTCCCGGGCGCCCCGGTCGTGACGGACGGGGAGCCCTGGGTGGTGGCCCACCGCACCGACACGGAGCCGCCGTGGCGGGTGACGCTCACGCCGGTCATCATCAACGCAGCGGCCGAGATCCTCTTTCTCGTTTCGGGGGCGGGGAAAGCCGCGGTCGTTCAGCGGGTGCTCGAGGGACCGCAGCGGCCCGACGAGCTCCCGGCTCAGTTGATCGCGCCAGCACACGGGCGCGTGCACTGGCTGCTCGACGCTGCCGCCGCGCGCGATCTCGAGGGACAGGCGATATGAAGGTCAGTCCGCTGGCCGGCCGGCCCGCTCCTCCGGAGCTGCTGGTCGATGTGCCCAAGCTCATCGCCGCCTACTATGACGAAGTGCCCGACCTCACGGTGGCGGGACAAGGAGTCGTGTTCGGCACTTCGGGGCATCGCGGGTCTTCCTTCCATAAGACATTCAACGAACAACACGTGCTTGCCATCACGCAGGCCATTTGCCGGTACCGCACCCACCAGGGCATCGATGGTCCGCTGTTCCTCGGTATCGACACGCACGCGCTGTCCGGGCCGGCGTGTGCCAGCGCGCTCGAAGTGCTGGCGGCCAACGGGGTGGAGATCATGCTCGCCGAGCACGACGAATACACGCCGACGCCGGCGGTGTCGCACGCCATCCTGACCTACAATCGCGGGCGGACCGCCGGTCTGGCCGACGGTATCGTCGTCACGCCTTCGCACAATCCACCGGAGGACGGTGGGTTCAAGTACAACCCGCCCAACGGGGGGCCGGCCGACGCGATCGTCACCGATCAGATCGGAGCGGAGGCCAACGCGCTGCTGCAGCGCAGCCTCCAGGGCGTGAAGCGAATACCCGTCGAGCAAGCGTTGCGCGCCACCACGACACATCGGCACGACTATCTCCACACCTACGTGAACGACCTCGAAACGGTGATCGACATGGAGGCGATTCGCGGTGCGAATGTCCGTCTCGCCGTCGATCCGCTCGGCGGGGCTGGGGTCCATTACTGGGGCCCGATCGCCGAACGCTACGGTTTGAGTCTCACGGTGGTGAGCGAGACGATCGATCCGACCTTCGGCTTCATGTCGGTGGATTGGGATGGCCGCATCCGGATGGACCCATCGTCATCATATGCGATGCAGCGGCTGATCGGCCTGAAGGACCGCTTCGACATCGCGTTTGCCTGCGACACCGATCACGACCGGCACGGGATCGTCACCCGGAGCACGGGATTACTCCCTGCCAACCACTATCTCGCGGTCGCCATCCACCATCTGTTCCGACACCGGCCACATTGGCGCACAGATGCGGGGGTAGGAAAGACCGTGGTGAGCAGCGCAATGATCGATCGGGTGAGCGCGCAGCTACGCCGGACGCTGTACGAGGTGCCGGTCGGCTTCAAGTGGTTCGTGGACGGTCTGCGCGACGGCTCGCTCGGCTTCGGCGGCGAGGAAAGCGCGGGCGCGTCCTTCCTCCGCCGAGACGGCACGGTCTGGACGACGGACAAGGACGGTATCGTACCGGCGTTGCTCGCAGCCGAGATCACCGCGCGCGCGGGACGCGATCCTGGCGAGATCTACCGTGAGCTGACGCGCGAGCTGGGCGAGCCGTTCACCGACCGGATCGAGGCACCCGCCACCGCGGCGCAGAAGCAGCGGCTCGCGGCGCTGTCGCCGCAGCAGCTGCGCTCTACGCACCTCGCGGGTGAACCGGTGCAGCACATTCTCAACCGCGCGCCCGGCAACGACGCCCCGATCGGCGGCATCAAGGTCATTGCCGAGGGCGGCTGGTTCGCCGCGCGACCCTCGGGTACGGAAGACATCTACAAGATCTATGCGGAGAGCTTTCGTGGAGCGGATCACCTGCACCGCATCGCGGCGGAGGCACAGGCGATCGTGGACGAGGCGCTACGGTAGGCAAGGAGACTCACGATGCAGCTCGGGATGATCGGCTTGGGGCGGATGGGCGCCAACATGGTGCGGCGGCTGACGCGCGGTGGCCACGAATGCGTGGTGTACGACGTGCACCCGGAGGCCGTGAAGCAGCTCGTGCACACGGGCGCCATCGGCGCGTCTTCGCTGGAAGACCAGGTGGCCAGACTGTCCCGGCCGCGCGCCGTGTGGCTGATGGTGCCGGCGGGCGTGGTGGATCAGGAGCTGGCCCTGCTGGCGCCGCTGCTCGCCGACGGCGACATCGTCATCGATGGCGGCAACTCCTTCTACCGGGACGACATTCGGCGTGGCGCCGAATTGCGGCGGCGCGGGATCCACTACCTCGATGTCGGGACGAGTGGTGGCGTGCTTGGCCTGGAGCGTGGCTACTGTCTGATGATCGGTGGGGAGGCGGACACCGTCCGACACCTGGCACCGGTGTTCACCACCCTGGCCCCCGGCAAAGATGCGGCGCCGGTCACGCCCGGAAGGGAAAAGCGCGCCAGCACGGCCGATGCGGGCTACCTGCACTGCGGGCCACAAGGGGCCGGTCACTTCGTCAAAATGGTGCACAACGGAATCGAATACGGCCTCATGGCCGCCTACGCCGAGGGCCTGAACATTCTGCGCAACGCCAACGCCGGTAAGCAGCAGCAGGAGACGGATGCCGAGACGACGCCGATGAGCCACCCGGAGTTCTACCAGTATGACCTGGATCTGCCCGAGATCGCGGAGCTGTGGCGCCGCGGCAGCGTGATCTGCTCCTGGTTGCTGGATCTCACCGCGACCGCGCTGCAGGGCGACCCTGACCTGAAGGACTACGCCGGCCGCGTATCGGATTCGGGGGAAGGGCGCTGGACGCTCGCGGCCGCGATCGACGAGGGCGTACCGGCCCCGATCATCAGCTCGGCGTTGTTCGGGCGCTTCGCGTCCCGCGGCAATGCCGACTACGCCGACCGCGTGCTCTCCGCCATGCGCAAGCAGTTCGGCGGGCACGTGGAGAAGAAGGGTGGTGGCTGAGATGGATCGTCCCGCCCGCCTGGCGCCGTCCGACGCGCTGGTATTGTTCGGCGTCACCGGCGACCTCGCCCACAAGATGATCTTCCCGGCCCTGTACGCGATGGCGAAACGGGGCGTGCTCGACGTTCCGGTGGTCGGCGTCGCCAGCTCACCGTGGAGTCTGAAGCAGCTGCACGAGCGCGCCACGGACGCAATCCGGCAGGCCGGCCAGATCGACGATCGGCGGGCGCTGCGCCATCTGCTCTCGTTGCTGCGCTATGTCAGCGGCGACTACAACGACCCGGCGACGTTCACCGCGCTCAAGCAGGCGCTCGGCCGAGCCCGGCGCCCGGCGCACTACCTCGCCATTCCACCGGCGATGTTCGAGACGGTGATCAAGAGCCTGGGCGCCGCCGGGTTGGCCGACAACGCGCGCGTCATCGTCGAAAAGCCGTTCGGCCGCGACCTGGCCTCGGCGCGGGAGCTCAATCGCGTCGCGCGGTCGGTCTTTCCGGAGGATGCGATCTTCCGCATCGATCACTTCCTGGGCAAGGAGGCGATCATGAACATCCTCTACTTCCGCTTCGCCAATTCGTTTCTGGAGCCGATCTGGAACCGCAACTACGTGGCCAGCGTCCAGATCACGCTCTCCGAGAATTTCGGCGTGAACGGGCGCGGCGCGTTCTACGAGACGGTCGGCTGTCTGCGCGACGTGGTCCAGAATCACCTGTTCCAGATCGTCGCGCTGCTGGCCATGGAGCCGCCGTCGTTCCGGGGCTTCGGCGCGGTGCACAGCGAGAAGGCGGCTGTCTTCCAGGCCATGCGCCCGCTGAAGCCGGCCGACCTGGTGCGCGGCCAGTATGCGGGCTACCGCCAGGAGCCGGCCGTGGCGCGCAACTCGGACGTCGAGACGTTCTGCGCGTTGCGGTTGTTCATCGACTCGTGGCGCTGGGAGGGGGTGCCCTGGTACCTGCGCTCCGGCAAGTTGCTCCCCGAGAAGGCCGCCGAGGTGCTGGTCCAGCTCAAGCCGCCGCCGCAGCGCCTGTTCGCGGACTCCGCGCCGGTGGGCGGTCGCGCCAACTATCTGCGCTTCCGGCTCGCGCCCAACTCCGCGGTCGCGCTCGCCGCGCGCGTCAAGAGCGCCGGGAAGGAATTCGTGGGCGAGCAGGGCGAGCTCTATCTGGTGGAGGAGCAGCCGGGGGAGGAGGCGCCCTACGAGCGGCTGCTGAGCGATGCCATGGCGGGCGAGGGAGCGCTGTTCACGCGGGAGGACGCCGTGGAGGCGGCCTGGGCGGTGGTCGACCGAATCTTGAAGACGCACCGCCCGGTCCGTCCCTACCGGCCGGGGAGCTGGGGGCCCAAGGAGGGGGACGCGCTCATCGCGGCGGATGGTGGTTGGCTCAACCCCGTGCCCGACGAGGAGAAGGCGTGACGTCGGGGAGAGTCCCCTCGTGTAGGATGGTGGAGGCTATCCTCCACAACCTCCACCACCCTTCACGATCCTCCTGTTAGTTCAGCCGGTGCAGCTCCACGCGGCGGTTCCGCGACCGTCCCACCGCCGTCGCGTTCGTGTCCACCGGGTCATCCGCGCCGTAGCCGCGCGCCACGACCTGCTCAGGCGGCACACCCCGCTCGATCAGGTACCCGCGGACCGCGTCGGCCCGGGCCTGCGAGAGGCGCAGGTTCGCACCCGACGTGCCGCGGTTATCGGTATAGCCCGCCACTTCCACACGCTGGCCCGGATGCGCTTTCAGGCTCACCACCAGCCGGTCCAGCGCGCCGCGCGCCTGCGCGGTGAGCGCGGTGCGGCCCGTTTCGAAGCTCACCCCCTCGAGTACCAGCGTCCGCTCCGCACCGGCGAACAGGGCCGGACAGCCGATCGAATCGACGCGCTCGCCGCCGGGGGTCCCGGGGCACTTGTCGCTCGGGTCCAGCACGCCATCGCCGTCCGAATCCTTGGGTGGCTGACACCCGGTGGCGTCGACGATCGCGCCCTGGGCGGTGCCGGGGCACTTGTCCACCGAGTCGATGATGCCGTCGCCGTCCGAGTCCCGCGGACATCCGGCCGCATCCACGGCCTCGCCCGAGGGGGTGTTGGGACAGCGATCGAGCGAGTCGATCACGAGATCGCCGTCGGCGTCCTTGGGCAGCGAGCACCCGCGGGTGTCCACCGCGTCGCCCGCCGGCGTCCCGGCGCAGGCATCGAGCCGGTCGACGACGCCATCCTTGTCCGAGTCCTTGGGCAGCGCGCAGCCGCGGTCGTCCACCGCCTCACGGGGCGGCGTGGCGGGACACGAGTCCAACCGGTCCACGATGCCGTCGCCATCGGAGTCCTTCGGGTGCGAGCGGCCCAGCACCGCGGCGAGCCCGGCCTGGACGCTGAAGTTCCAGTTGTTGGGGACCCCGGCGCTCTGATTCCGGGGCGATGGGATGAAGTCTTCCACCGCCTCGACCCGCAGGCCCAAGGACGGTCCCAGGCCGAAGCGCAGCCCGAACAGGCCGCTGACCCCGTCGTCCGATACGTTGGCGGTCTTGCCGTAGACGTTGTGGACGTACCCGCCGCCCAACAGCACGGAAACCGGACCGGCGACCGGCCGGGCGTACACGAGACGGGCGTGCAGTGGAATCAGCGTGCCGTTCGGAGTCAGCGGTCCGGTCGTGGTCAGATACCCGCCCGTCCCTTCGATCGCGAGCCCCGGAGCGACGAACACGCCGAGCCACCCGCCGCCTCCGAATGCGTTGTCGAGCCCGAGCGAGCGGTCGAACCGCGTGTAGCGTCCGAACCCGCCGATCTCGACCGTGCCTGCGTCCTGGGCCGCGAGTCCCGTGAATGCGAGCGCGGCCAGTATGGCGACTGCCGCCGGAATGCGAGCGCGCATGGCGGCCTCCTTTCCGTATTTGGAGTGAACGACTGGCGGGTTTACCCCGGATGCGTCCGGAGGAGTCGCGCGAGACACGCGGGCCGGATGTGCGTGAGGCGGGTCACACGAAGAACGGTTGTGGAGGACGGAGGAGGACCGACCTCCACCGTCCTTCACCGTCTTGTCTAGTTCAGCCGATGCAGCTCCACACGCCGGTTGCGGGCGCGGCCGGGGGCGGTGGCGTTGGAAGCGACGGGGTTCGCGGATCCGTAGCCTCGCGCCGTCAGCTGGACCGGATCGACTCCCTGGCGGATCAGATATGCCCGGACCGCGTCCGCGCGCGTCTGGGACAACCGCCGGTTCGCCGCCAGACCGCCGCGACTGTCGGTGTACCCGGCAATCTCCACGCGCAGGTCCGCGTGGCCGCGCAGGCTCGTCGCGACGCGGTCGAGCGTGTTGTGCGACTGGTCAGTGAGGTTCGCGCTCCCTGTTTCGAAGTTCACACCCTCGAGCACCAGCGACCGTTGCACGCCGCTGAACAACACCGGACAGCCTTGCGCGTCCACGCGTTGTCCCGCTGGGGTCCCGGGGCAGCGGTCGGCGGGATCCGACACGCCGTCCTTGTCGGCGTCCTTCGGGAGCGAGCAGCCCACCGCGTCCACCCGGTCGCCGGCGGGGGTGTTCAGGCACTTGTCGTTCGCGTCGAGAACGCCGTCCTTGTCTCCGTCCAGCGGGCACCCGGAGGCATCGACCCGCTCACCGGCAGCCGTCGCAGGGCAGTGGTCGTTCGCGTCCTCCACACTGTCGCCGTCCGCATCCTTGGGGAGACTGCACCCGTTGGCGTCCACCTGGTCGCCGGCCGGGGTGTTGGGACAGCGGTCGCTCGCATCGGCGACGCCGTCCGCGTCCGCATCCTTGGGGAGGGGGCAGCCCCGGCCGTCCACGGCCTCGCCCCGGGGGGTCTTGGGACAGGCGTCGGCGTTGTCCAACACCCCGTCGTGGTCGCTGTCCTTGGGCGCCCTGGCGCCCCCTCCGGTTTGAAATCCCAAGCCCGCCTGAAGCGAGAAGTCCCAATTGTCCTGGATTCCGGGGCCGCCGTTGAGCGGCGACGGGAAATAGTCGGCCACGGCGTCGACCCTGCCCGCCAGGTGCTCGCCCAGCATGAAGCGCACGCCGAGCAGCCCGCTCGCCCCGTCCTCCCACGCGGTGAGGCTCTTGCGGTATTGCTGGTGCACGTAGCCTGCGCCAAAAAGGACGGCGGAGCGCGCCGCGACGGGTTTCGCGTACAGCAGGCGGGCGTGGATCGGGACGACCGTGATGTTCTTGGTCGCGACGGCGCTGGTGGACAGCACCGCAGCGGAACCCTCGAGCGCCAGACCCGGCGCGAAGAACACATCGAGCTGGCCGCCGATGCCAAGTGCGTCGTCGAAGGACAGCGACGGATCGAAGTGCGTGAACCGCCCGAACACCCCGAGCGCGATGGTGCCGGGGCGCTGCGCGACGACGGGGGACGAGGCCAAGGTCGCAACGGCGACGACGACCGCCGGGATGGGGAAGGGCACTCGCATACGGACTCCTTTTGCCCGGTGGTTAGGTGACGGCGTCCGGTGTGAGCTGCGGTCCGGCGAACGGCTCGGTCGGTGGGGGCGGGAGCGGCGCGACCGGCGGCTCGGGCGCCGGTTCCGCCACGATGCGGAAGGTCTTCACGGCGCCCTGCAGGCGGTCGGCCGCCTCGGCCAGTTGATTGGCGGAGGAGGCGATCTCCTGCGTGGACGCCGACTGCTGCTCGCTCGACGCCGCGATCTCCTGCGCCGAGGCCAGCAGCCCATCGGTCCCCATCGCCACCGCCGTGAGCCGCGCGGCGATCTCGTCCACCAGCCGGCGCACCTCCACCGCCGAGGTCGCGATCTCCTGGCTCCAGGCGTCGTTCGCTTCCGCCTCGCCGCTCACCGTTGCGAGCCCTTGCGCCGCGGTCTGGGCCGCCTCCCGCACCACCGCCCCGGTCTGCGCCAGCCGCTGCAGCCGGTCGCGCGTCTCCTGCGCCCGCGTGAGCACGCTGCGCACCGTATCGGCGGTCTCGGTCGCCGCCGCGGCGGCGAGTGAGGCCAGCTTGCGCACCTCGTCGGCCACGACGGCGAACCCGCGGCCTTGCGGACCGGCCCGCGCGGCCTCGATGGCGGCGTTGAGCGCCAGCATGTTGGTCTGCGTCGCCACCGCCTTGGCCTGGCCCACGAACCGCTGGATCTGGGCCGACGCGGCCGCGAGGGCCTCGGCCTCTTCCGAGCCGCGCTCCACGTCTTCGGCGAGCTGGGTGAGCTGGGTGATGCTCCCGTCCAAGAGCTCCCGGTGATGGCGGGCGAGCGCGGCGAGCTCGGCGTTGCGGCGCACGGAGTCTTCGGCGCCCCCGGCCAGCGCGGTGGCGATCTGGAGAATCCGCCCGGCGTCGTCGGCCGCGGCCCGCACCAGCTGCGCCTGTTCGGCCGCCCGCTTGGTGAGATCCTGCGTGGTGGAGGTCATCTCCTCGGTCGACGCGCTCATCTGCTCGGTCGCCGCCGAGATCTCGGCCGCCATCGCCGCCGACTCGTCGGCCGCCGTCCGGATCGCCCCCACCAGCCGCCGCAACGCCGCCACCAT